>Ga0302275_10000604_pt1 | contig 40345 bp, 28 predicted proteins | sample III_Bog_N2_2_FD_200229 | JGI IMG/M metagenome (GOLD analysis project Ga0302275, IMG submission 200229) | Peat permafrost microbial communities from Stordalen Mire near Abisko, Sweden - III_Bog_N2_2 | ecosystem: Environmental > Terrestrial > Soil > Wetlands > Peat | place: Sweden: Abisko... | reverse complement strand
CAGTCACCTGCGCCTGGTTCAACGCGTAATTGTAAATGCGCACGTCGTACAGCGCCCCGACGAAGGGGGTGAGAATTCCGGCGTCATTGCCGACGGTGTCCAACCCGCCCAGCACCAGCCGGAACGCACTCGCCGCGCTCGCCGGGCCCGTGTCACCCGACAGATTCGTGGCCAGCACACCGTCCACATATACTTTGCGGATGCCGGACGGGCCGTCCCACGTGCCCGCGTAATGATGCCAGTTGCCGTCGTTGAGGGTATTCGTCACCGCCACGGCCGCCAGATTGGTCACCCCGCTGCCTGTCCCCACCACGCTAAACGTCGGCGAGTAGGGGGCACCGCCATTGGTCTGCTGGAACTGCCAGCCGGCCGTCACCCCGTTCTTCGACACATACGCGCCGGGTTGGGGAACATACTGCGCCCAGAAGGCCACCGTCATCGCGTTGGTTAGATAGCTGTCATAAGTCCCCACATAACCCGCATCCGTGCTGACTGTGTTGCTGATCGCCACCGCTTCGCTCCCGTCAAAGTATACCGAGTCGCCGGCGTAATTCGGGGGTGCCTGACCCGCCTGTAGGGTCAACGATGACGTGCCCACCACATAACCGCCATGCTGCGGCTGGGTGCCGGTCAATTCAGCCAGATTAGGCACTCCACCAATCGAATTGGTCAGCCATTCACCCAGCAGGCTTGGCCCAGGGATGATATTCAAGTTGACCGGCGCACTCGTCACCGAGCCGCTGCCATTGCTCACCACCACCTGCAAATTCACCAGCTTGGAGGAGGCACTGGCAATGGTTAATATATTGCTAGTTGCGCCGGAGATGCCCCCGACGTTCGCAATGTTTACCCCGTTGGTCTGCCATTGGTAGCCAAACGGCGCCGTCCCCAACACGCCCACACTGAAAGAGGCGGAACTACCAGCGGTCACCGAGACCGAAGCCGGATTCGTGATAATAATGGGCTGAATAGTGGGCGACAGCAGCAGTTGAAGACCGTTACAGCCATGAAAATTGGGGTCGTTATTCGCCGACAAGGTGAGAGCCAAAGTGCCATTGGTCACAATACCGGTGAAGATCTGATAAGCCACACCAATGCCCAGCGAAAGCTGTTTAGTAGCACCACTGGTGGTCACCGTATTGGTGGAAGTGCCGCCGGTGGCACCGGCCAAAGTTATTGTCGCACCCTGATTGGCTCCCATCGCGCTGTAAACCACCAACGCAAACGGCGAATTAATGTATGGACTCAACCCGGTCACGCTTACCGTGAACGGAACCGAGGGATTGAATGAGAACATGAAATCGTTCATCAAGTTGGCGGTACCGGGATCCACGGCCGCTCCACCAGTGCCATTATAGTCATACGAAGTTACGCCCACCTGCGGAACCACCGTGACCCCAGGCAAAGTATTACCACCGGCGTTGACGACGGGACTAAAGCTGCCGCCGGCGGCAATCCCATTCCAGATGTCACCGGAAGCACCGATAACTGCGGCCCCGCTTTGGGTGCCGGCCGAGGTGCCAATATCCACATCAATCAGCTCGGTTGCCGGCAGGACGGTCAGTGTGGCCGCCGGCGAACTGGTCACCGAGCCGTTGGCATTTACCACAACCGCTTGAATAAGCAAAGTGGCTGTCACGTTGGTGAGGCCCAGCGTAGGTGTGGTAGCCCCCGAGACGATGGGGGAACTGCCGCCATTACCGACCGGGACACCGTTGGTAAGCCAATAATAGCTCAATGATCCCGCTCCGGTTGCGCCGACCGTGAACGAAGCGCTGCCGCCGGTGACCACTGTTTGCGATGCGGGCAGACTGGTAATTAGGGGAACGGTCAGTACGGTCAAGAAAGCCGGCGTACTGGTGACAGTGCCGTCGGAGTTGGCAACCAACACCTGATAGGCCAAGCCCTGATTGGTATTGACCCCGGTGATCGTCAGGACATTGCTCTGGGATCCCGAGTAGACACCGACGTTGGGCAAGTTGGTCCAACCGCCGCTGGCGCTGTTCGTCGCCTGCCACTGGTAACTTATCGGTAACGAGCCATTGGCAGTCACGCTGAACGTCGCCGTAGTGCTAATCACATTGGTCCGGGAAACCGGGTTGACCGCGATGGTTGGATCGGTAGCTTGAATCAAAAGCTGAAACCCATTACACATACCGTAATCGCCATTCGCCAATGAACTCGTGTCGTTGACGGTAAAGACCAAATTGTTGCCATTAAGAGTGAGGTTCGTAAAGATTTGATAAGCCACGCCCACGCCGTCGGACAGACTGCGCGAAGTGGAACTGGTGGTCAATTCAATGCCCGAGTTTCCGCCCGTGGCGCCACCCGTGAGGTCGATTTCTTCAGTTCGAGCCGTCGGTGCTGCGGCATAGACCACCAAAGTAGCGGTCTGACCGGCATAGCTGGACAAACCACCGATCGTGTGAACCGTCTTGGCATTGCCCGCGCCGGAATCGCCGGTGTAAGTGAAAATCGAAACACAGGACTGCATCAAATTAGAGACACTGCTGGTATCCGTAGCACCATCAGTATTCAGAGTGTAAGCCGCACCCTGAACAATACTCTGGTAATCAAGACTGAGCGTGAGACCACTCGCGGCGTTGACGGAATTAACCAGCGCGGCTCCGGTGAATAAATTGGCCGTCGCCCCGCCGCCCAGCCCGGAATTTGAATAATAATGAATCTGTTGTGCGTTCCAAGTGTCGCCCGCCGAACCCACCACTGCAGGCCCGGAATAAGAAACGCTCGAGACACCGTCGTGATAGGTTTCGCCAGTTTTGCCAAGATATTGGACGTTAACGAGCGTCCTACCCACCACCAGATTAGCGGCGGGACTGCTTGTGACGGAACCAAAACTATTGCTCACAATGACCTGATAAGCCGGCGCCACTGAATTATTGGCATTGCTGACGGTCAGGGAACTGGTGGTAGCACCGGAAAAATGACCGCCATTCACCACGTTGACGAATGGCCCGCCGACGGGACCAGATTGCCATTGATAAGCCAGCGACGGACCGACAGCCCCCACGCTGAACGTGGCCGCCGCGCCATAACTTACGCTAGCCGAAACCGGTTGACTTGTAATGATCGGGACGGAGATTAACGTCAAGGTGACCGGAGCACTGGTGGAAGAACCGGCAAGGTCGGACACAACCACATCATACGTCAAAGCATAGTTGGGCGTCACGGCAGTGAGCGTCAGATTGCTGGTGGTGGCACCCGAAACGACACCGCCAGTACCCACGTTGACAAAAATGGATCCATTGTTGGTCTGCCATTGGTAGTGCAAGGTTGATGCACCTTGAGCCGTCACACTGAACGAAACGGTGGTGAGCGCGTTGCTGGTTTGCGAAACCGGTTGAACGGAAATAAACGGATCGGTCAATGTCAGGTTGACCACGCTGCTGGTGATAGTCCCAGCCGTGTCGCTCACGACCACCTGATACGCCAGCGCCTGTGCGGATTGTGCACTGGTGATATGGAGAGTGGGCGAGGTCGCACCCGAGAAGGCACCAGCATTGGGCACGTTGGTGAAACCGCCGGTAAGGCTGTTAGTCGCCTGCCACTGATAACTGACCGTCGTTGCGCCCGTGGCGGGCGCACTGAAAGAAGTGCTATTTCCGGGCACCACCACCACAGACACGGGCGAGTTCGTGATGGCCGGATCCTGACTGATGGCAAAATCATCAATCCACATTCCACCGGCGCTCGGCTGGTGGGGCACATGGAAGGCAACCACAATATGTCCATCTCCAATCTCGCTACCAGTTGCCGTGTAGGTCACGGAGTAATTTAACAATCCATTAGTTGTGTTCGCTATGTTTGTGTAACTCAACTGGGTGAGCGTACCGGCGTTGTTGGCGTCAATTGAAAAAGTGTCATTTGTATTCGGCGGATTACCGCCGGGAGGTTGCCCCGCGCGAGCGGTCATGGTGTAGGTGGCCCCAGGAACCCACAAATTGGGCAATTCCTGATAGATATAACCAGCTTCCCCACCTCCAACATTATACGCTTCAAGCACTTGAGCGGCGTCCACATTGGTAACAATACTTGTAAAACTACCATTTAAACTACCATTGGTATTCCGCGTGTTCCAATAGCCACCCTCGGTTGCAACCGTTGTCCAACCGGTCATATACCCTGACGAGCCCGTACCGCCACCAATATATATGAACTGGGCAGCCGACGCCGGAATTTCAAAAGAATTATTGGTGATGTTCAGGGAGAGCTGACCGAACGAGGTGCCGACTCCCGCCAGCAGCAACGCCGCCACGAAGGCAATGGTTGATAGTTTTTGTTTCATAAGGCTGATTATGGTTTGGGTTGGAGACTGAGTTTTTATGGCGAAAATAATTTGGTTTGGGATTTTAGAGATTGGGTTTAGACGAGAATTCTGGTTAGGTTTATTTTAACTGGAAATTTTTTAATGCTTAAACTTCGGAAGCCGATAAACACTCTGCCAGAGGATATTTCCCTTAATTGACGCCTGGTTTAGACGGTTTTTCTGCAATGGCCACGGGCGGATTGTCATAATTTCTAGACGATGAACTGGGTTATTATGTGGTCATCATAGACCAGACTACAGGAATTGCAATAAAAAAATTAGGCACCCAGGTGCAAAAATCTGGACACGCGTTTTCGAACATTTTGCGCCAGTTGGAGACCAGCACGCCGGTTTGCCGAGCTTTTGACAAATTAAAGAGCCAGAAGGGTTGTCCGTTTCGGCCCAGTTGTAGGTCAGCCGTCGGATTTCTGCTTTTCGCCGTTCGCGACTCCAAGCTGGTCTGCCCCCACGGGATTTATGCGGTAGACAAAGTTTATCGAAGGGAGCAGCTTCGACTTTCCTTTCCCCGCCAAACGAGGCAGGTTTTTCAAACCTGCTCCTCGCATACGACCCCGGCAAAAACCCCGTGATCTTGTTTAAAACGAGTGGTCGTCGTTAGTTTCTTGGGCGAGACGAACAAAACACGCCGCTCCCCGTAGTACCCGTGCAAACGGTCAGGGAATAAACTGGCGATTGAGGCCCAGACTCGATGCGGCAACGGACTTTACCAACCTTTCCCAGGGTACCATGGATTAATTGAACGGTGAGATTACTTTTTGATACCATTTGATACTTTTTGTGCCGTTTTGATACCCTGTTTTAAAAATGCCAAAATTTGACAAAAGGTAACATTGGGCCAAGTATTTACCTCAGAGACAAGGAGTTATAAATCGGATTGGGAAACCGTCAGAGGCTCCTGACGCTGGCGAATAATGGAACTGACGGTACCAGTTTCTTTACCAACCCTTCCGGACGGGCACCCTGGATAAATTGAACGGCGATGTCCATTTTTGGCACTTTTTGGCACCTTTTTGTCACCCGGTTTTAAAAATGCCGAAAATGGACGAAAGGTGCCAAAAGTTGAACGGACATAAAACTTTTCACGGCCACGCGAACTTTACCAGCCAAGCCCATTTTCTTTACCACCCCGGGGCCTAACTTTTGTAAGTGCTTGATAGAGCATCCGGAACTTTACCGTTTCTTTACCACTTTCGTTTTTTTCGGGTGGTAAAGTTTCAAGGGATTCGGCCTCAGCCAATCCAACCGGCGGTGCGCGATCGAATTCCCCCAAGTGAATGGGGGCCAAGCAACAGGTGTCGGCCCTAACTCACCCGGCCTATTGCCACCCTCCCGTCCGCTAGCGCGGGCCGGAGAGGGCGCCAAGGAGTGGATGATTGATTTTTCAAGTTGGAGTGGACTGACGCCCGCGGCTAATCCATTTGCTAACCGCCGAGTTGGATCATTATTTTACCCTTACCCAGCAAGTGGCCAAAGCGGCGGCGGCACGCCGCACCCAAACGCTGGCGCGCGATTGGGTGACGGCGCAAACGCGAAGCTGCTTGGAGAAGCTCCAGTTTGCGCCAGCGCTTTGCTCCCATGAGCCGGCGGGTGCCAAGGTCAAATTTGATCCGCCATGAAATCAGACATGCCAAAGAACAATGGCGGCAGAAAAAACTCACGCCGCGGATCCAGCAACATCCATAAGATGTATTTACAATATCAGATACATTATGTCAAGCAATGGGAAATGTTTTCTGGCGATTTATGCAGAGGGAAGAAAGAATGGTCAAACACGCGCCGGTACGAGAACCGGCATCGATGCCCAAGTATCAAAAGTATTCCGCAGCGAAATGACCAACCTCACACCCGTTGCAAGTGCGTAGCTTTGAAAGCCGTCTCATATTTCAAACCGTAACCCAGCATCCGGTCAAAACCAATGTGCGCCAGCCAGATCAACGGCAGCCAGAGATAGGCGGTCTGCGCGGAAAGCCAGAGCACCAGCAACAAGAATAACGGAGCCGTATAAGTATGGCCGAGATTGTAAAATGCCGCGCCCGCCTTTTTGCCGGCGAGATAACCCAGCATTGTGATGTCAGGCGCCAGAAAAAGCAGGCCGAACCACAGCCAACGGTCATGGGCCTGCTGATAGAAAATGCACGTGGCGACCAAAACCGCCGCGCCTTCGAGGTGTAACAGTGATTTGGGATGAATCATGGCTTTATTTTATATTGATTGGCCGTCCGGCAATTGAGGTGGTTCGTCCCTCGCGGAGCCGGACGGCACCCGACCCAAGGATTAAAAGTTTTCCGGGCAAAATGAAGGAAAAACCGCTTGCTCCAGTTCCATTTTCTTCAGACAATTATCATGTGCGACCACCGGACACAGTGGCCAAAGCCAACTTCGATAGGCGAGGTTTCCGGCGGAGGTGGGGATATCTTTTTGACCTGATACGTGAAGCCACCTATATTCCACAAATGTTTCCATTCCGAGCCTGCCCGACTGCACCGATGTTTTCTGCGCCACAAAATTCCCGCAAAGCGACTCGGCGAAGCTGGCAAATTCTGACCGGGCTGGCCATGGTGCTGTTGGCGGGCACGGGCACGGCCATCAGCCAGACGACCCTGGTGGATGTCGATTTCGGTTCAGCCTCCACGCAAACCGGGGCGGCGGTGCTGGGCGCGGCGGGGGATACTTGGAATGCGCTCACCGGCACGACCAGCACTATCAAGAATACAGCCAACGTCACCTTGAGCGGGGTTGGGCTCACCCTGACCAGCTCGGGAGTTTATCCCGACCCCAGCGGTACGACCATGGATACCAATACCACCGCGCTGATGGAAGATTATGCTTATGGGAATGGTTCGACGGTCACGGTGAGCCTCACGGGGCTGGCCGCCTACAACGGCTACGGTTTTACCTTGGTGGTTTATGGTGCGGGAGACACCGTCGGCCAGGGTGATACCCTTCATCTAACGGCCGGGGCAACGGCCGGTAATTCGGGCAGCACCTTGATCACCAGCGCCACCTCGCGCCAGATTTCGGCCGGTACTGGGGTGGCCTACCAGATCTACACGGGTATGATTAATGCCGGCACGCTGACCTTTACCGCCACGGGGTTGACCACGTTTGCCATCGTGAATGGCTTTCAATTGCAACTGGCTGCGCCGTCGGACCCCGGCATTGCGACCCAGCCGGTCTCGCAAACAACCTATTTGGGCCAGACGAATTATTTCAGCGTGACGGCGGTGGGGTCGAGCGCGTTGAGCTATCAATGGCAGGCGACGAACAGCGCGGGCGGGGGCTTCACCAATCTGGTCAACAGTGGTCCGATCTCCGGCGTGACCAGCAATGTGTTGACCATCGCCGGTGTGACCACCAACTGGGCGTTGGCGTATCAGGTGGTGGTGACCGATGCCAACGGCTCCGTCACCAGCACGCCGCCGGCGGTCCTGATGATTTTGCCGGGAACACCGCCATTGCGTCTCATGCCGCTGGGGGATTCCATCACGCGTGGCGCGACGGATCCGAACGGGGCGAACACCTTGAGCGGCTTTCGCGACGAAATCTATGTGCTGAACACCAATGCCAATGTAAACTTCCGGTTTGTGGGTGCCACCACCCTGCAATCTTCACCGCAATTGATTGCGGCCGGCCAGCAATATCACAATGGCTTCGGCAGCTACACCACCGGCGACCTGTACAGCAACCTGACCGCCAGTGTGCAACCACCTTACGGCGACCCCAATGTTGGCGGTTACTGGATGACCAGCGGTTCGCCCGGCGGCACGCCGGTGCAGGCGGATGTGGTCATCCTGCTTTCCGGGGCGAACGACATCTATTGGAACGGCAATAACGGCCTGCAAGCCTTCACCAACAACGAAAACAATTTGCTGGGCTGGTTCAAGACCAACCAGCCGGGCACCAAGGTGATTGTGGCGACGGACATCCCACGCAATGACAGCTACAGCAATCAGGTGCTATTGGTCAACCAGTGGATTACGAATGCCGTTCCGACCCTTAGCACCAACTTCTCCACCATTGACATGTATCACCTGTTCATTGACGCGAGCGGGGCGTGGAAGACGGCCGGTTCGCCCGACGGCATCTATCTTTATGATGCCTATCATCCCTCGCATAACGGCTATGTGGCGATGGGCAAGGTCTGGTTTAACGCCATCCAGGGAGTGGTAAACCCAAAGGCACCCAACTTCATCACCGCTACTCCCGCTGATTCGAAGATCAGCCTGACATGGTCGAACGTCCCCGGAGCCTTGGGTTATAACGTCAAAATGTCCCTGACCAACGGCGGACCTTATTCAGTCGTCGCCGCGAACATACTCGCCAACCGCTTCACTAATACCGGCTTGCTCAACGGCTCGAACTATAACTATGTGGTTTCAACGGTGCTTGCCAGTGGCGAAAGTCCGAATTCCTATCAGGTCAACGCCACGCCCAAATCCGCTATGCCGGCCATCATCACGATTGCCAATGGGTCGTTTGAAAGCGATCCGGTGGTGGATGGCTCTTATGCCAGCCTAACCCCGGCCGGTTGGACCGCGTCCGGACCGTCGGGCGGGGTGGTTGCCGTCGTGAATCCTGGCGCATCCGACGGGCGGGGTTTTGGTGGCAGTCCGTCCGGTCTCGATGGCAGCAATTATTGCCAGATTTACAGCACCGGCACCGACACCGCGACCGTCTATCAGGACACCGGATATCAATATCAGGCCGGGGCGACCTATACGTTGACGGCGGCCTTCGGCGAGGAGAACAGCGCCTTTCCCGCCGGCACACTGGTTTTATACAATGCCAGCCTCGGGGTCTTGGCCGCCAAGAACATCACGGCTGCAAGTCTCGGCTTGGGCACGTTCAAGGACTTTAGTGTGACCTACACCGCCAACGGCACCGAGGGTGACATTGTCGTCGGCTTTAACATTACGGGTGCCACCAATGCCACCGCCTTTGACTTCGACAATGTGCGTCTGGGTGCAGTTTATCCGGTGGCGCCGACCATCACCACCCAGCCCGCTTCGCAAACGAATTTCGGGGGCGGCACGGTCTCATTCAACGTGGTGGCGGCCGGGCAGAGTCCATTGAGCTACCAATGGCAGGCCGGGCCCGGGAACGGACCCTTCACCAATCTGATCAATGGAGCGATTATTTCCGGGGCCAACAGCAACACCCTGACGCTCGCCGGCGTGACCACCAACTGGGCGCTGTCGTACCAAGTGATCGTGACCAACGGCAACGGCTCCGTCACCAGCACCCCGCCGGCCGTCCTGACCTTTTTGCCCGGCTCGCCACCCTTTCGCCTCATGCCTCTCGGCGATTCCATCACGCGCGGCTCAACCGACCCCAACTACGAATACGACTTCACGACCAGCGCCGGCTATCGGGATGAGATTTACACTTTGAGCACTAATGGCAATGTGAATTTCCTGTTTGTGGGGGCCGCCACGAAACAGGCATCCCCGCAATTGACCGCGGCCGGGCAGCAGCATCACAATGGTTACGGCAGCTATACCACCGGCGACCTCTTCACCAACCTGACCGCCAGTGAGCAACCTTCCCCCGGCGACCCCAACGTGGGCGGCTACTGGATGACCAGTGGCACCCCCGGCGGTGCACCCGTGGCGGTAGATGTGGTTACTTTGTTGAGCGGGGCGAACGACATCGGCTATGGCGGCGCCGCTTATTTTTCATTTTTTACCAACAATGAGATTAACCTGCTGACGTGGTTTAAAATCAACCGGCCAACCACCAAGATCATTGTGGCCACAGACCTGCCGCGCACCGACTCTACCGCCAACAACAATGCGGCGCTGGCGATCAACCAGTGGATCACGAACACCGTTCCAACCCTCAGCACCAACTTCTCCACGACCGACTTGTATCACCTGTTCATCGATGGCACCGGGGCGATCAAGGCCCAAAGTACGCCTGACGGCATCTGCCTGCAGGACGGGGTTCATCCGTCGCACAACGGCTATCTGGCAATGGGCCAGGTTTGGTTTAACGCCATCCAAGCGGTGGTGAATTCTACCGCGCCCAACTTCCTGTCGGCGACGGGCGGCATCAATTCACAGGTTACCTTGAGCTGGACGAATGCGCCGGGAGCCCTAGGCTACAATGTCAAGATGTCCACGACCGGCGGGGGACCTTACTCACTCATCGCCTCAAACATTTCCCTCACCAGCTTCACCAACAACGGCTTGGCCAACGGCACAACCTATTATTACGTCGTTTCGGCCGTGTACAGCGGCGGCGAAGGCCAGAATTCCTATCAGGTCAGCGCCACACCGGGCACCATCCCCATCGTCAATCATTCCTTCGACAACAACTATGTGCCTTATTCCAGTTATCTCGGTTCGGCTCCGGCGGGCTGGACTTTTAACGGCCCCGGTAACGGGCAGACTGCCGCCGTGGTATTTCCGGCTGCTAACGACACCCGGTTCACCACCTATCCGGTGACCGGCTTGGACGGGCTGATGTATGCGCAGATTTTTGTGAATGGCACCGCCGGCTATGGCTCGCTGTATCTCAACACCGGCTATAATTACGCGGCGGGGGCGACCTACAAGTTGACGGCCGGTTTTGGTCGGGAGGCGGGAACGCTGGCTGCCGGCGCGAAAATGATGCTTCAAAACCCCGGCTTCACGACCTTTGCCGCAACGAACATCACTACGGCCAACACCGCGGCGAACCAGTTCACCGATGTCAGCACCACCTACACCGCGAACGGTACGGAAGGCAACATTGTTATCGACTTCGCCATTCCCACCGCCATTGCCGGCAATGCGTTCTTTGATATTGATAATGTACGTCTCACCGTGGTTTACCCGGGAGTGGCGCCGGCCATCACAACCCAACCGGTTTCGCAAACGAATGGTCTGGGGGGCACGGCCGCTTTCAAGGTGGTGGCCGCGGGACAGGGGCCATTGAGCTATCAATGGCAGGCTAATAATGGTTCCGGGTTTACCAACATGACCAATGGCGGCATTGTTTCGGGCGCCACCAACAACACCTTGGTTCTCACCGGCCTGACGACCAACTGGGCGCTGGCCTATCGGGCGATTGTGAGCAACAGCTTCGGTTCGGTCACCAGTTCACCGGCCGCCCTGTCGGTTACATTGTCCACCACCATTTCAATCCCGATTGCCAACTGGTCCTTCGAAGCCCAGCCCGTGACGGCGGCCAGCTATGTGGTTGAGAATCCAACCAGTTGGAGCGTAGTCGGACCGTCGGCCGGGGTGGTCGCCATGGTCAATCCCGCTGCCGGTGACAACCGGTTCACCGCCTATCCACCGCCCGGCTTGGATGGCGTCAATTATTGTCAGGTTTACAGCACCGGCGCCGGCAACAACGCCACCGTTTACCAGGACACGGGCGTCAAGTATCAGGCCGGCGCGACTTATACGTTGACCGCCTATTTTGGCTGGGAAGCCAGCGCCGCCCCCAGCAGCCAGCTGGTTTTGTATAACTCATCATTGACGGCCATCGCCTCGAATTCGGTCACGGGGTCGGCGCTTGCGCAAAACGCCTTCTCCAGCGAAAGCGTGGCTTACACCGCAACGGGCAATGAGGGCGGAAACGGCGACATTGTGGTCGGCTTCAACACTGTGGGTGCGGCCTCCGGCACCGCTTTTGATTTTGACAACGTGGGTTTGGTGGGGGTCTATCCGCCGGGACCGGTCATTACCAACGAACCCGGTTCACAAACGACTTATTCCGGCCAAACCGTTTCATTCAGTGTCGGGTCTGCGGGGCCGGGGCCGTTGATTTATCAATGGCAGGCGACGAACAACGCTGCCGGCGGCTTCACCAATCTGGTCAATGGCGGCCAGGTCTCAGGAGCCACCACCAACGTGCTGACCATCACCAATGCGAGCAGCAATTGGGCGCTGGCGTATCAGGTGGTTGTGACTGATAGCTACGGCTCCGTCACCAGTAACCCGTCGGCAACATTGACGGTTTTGCCGGGCACCCTCATTCCCATTGTGAATCCTAATTTCGATGTGGACACCATCACCGGCGGCAATGCGCCCGCCTATCAAATCGTCACGCCGACGGGCTGGACGGCATTCGGCACGAGTGGCACCGGCCTCGTGGGCTTAATCAACCCGCCCAATTCCTCGGCTTATCCCGCCGCCGCCGCCGGATACTCGTCGCCAAACGCCTTTTTCAGTTTTACCACCGATGGCAGTTCCAATCCCGGCATCAGCCAGACCCTGACGACCACGCTTAACTCCAATACGACTTATACGGTGTCAGTGCAGACGGGCAACCGCACCAATGGCGTCTGGGGCGGCTATCACATCCTGCTGGAAACCACCAACGGCACGGTGGTGGGCGACTGGGTGGGCGTGTACACCAGCGTGGCCGCCCCCGGCACCTTCGCCACGACCGCCAAAAGTTATACCACCGGGCCCAATCCGCCGGGGCTCGGCCAGCCGCTGGTGATTGTGCTGGAGCAGGCGGTGCCGGCCGCCGGTTCTTATAGTGATTTTGACAGCGTCTCCATGGTGGCCACGCCCGTTGCACCACGCGCCCAAGGCGCGCCAATGGATGTCTATGTCTGCTCCGGCCAGTCAAACTGCCATGGCTGGTATGCCAATGTCGCCGCCTTGAGCCTAGGCAACCAACACTACGCCAACGCGCCGGATGCGCGGGCCTTAGACGCTTACCAGTGCGCGCTGGTGGGGGCGGCGAGTTACAGCACCGGCAGTATGGGCCAGCTTGCGCCAGAGGGGGCCGGCCATGTCAGCAACTTCACCGGCTTCGGGCCGGAGCTGTCCGCCGGCAGCGATCTGGCGGCGCGATTTGGACGGCCGCTGGCGGTCATCAAGTTCGCCTCGGGCGGTGCGAACCTGGATACCCAGTTCCGGAAGGCCGCCAATTACCTCTATCCACTGCTGATCGCCAAGATCACCAACAGCCTCCAGCAGTTGACCGCCGAGGGTTATACGCCCATCTTGAAAGGTTTCTTCTGGCTGCAGGGCGAAACGGATGCTGGCGCCAACCCCACCACGTACACCAATGACATCGCGCAGTTTGTGAGCGACCTGCGCAATGACCTGCAAGTGACGAACCTAGAGTTTGTCCTGACGGAAATCAATTCCAACATGCCGAACTTTGCCGCCCAGCAAACGGGCGTGGCGCAGGTCAACGGCGGCATGCTCGCCCTCGTCAATTCGGATCCAAATGTGAAGTATGTCACCACTCACGACATCACGAACGGATTCGCTGACAATGCCGTCCACTACACGGCCGACCAGACCGTGACCATCGGCCAGCGCTGGGCGGCCGCTTATTTTGCGCCGCCGGCCAGCCACACCAACGCTTATCTTACTACGCTGGCGTTGAATCCGCCGGGGCAGGCGGGGCTGACCTCGGCCTTTGCTTCCGGCACGTTCAGCTATGGAGCGACCAACGCCTATATCAATTCACCGACGTTGACGGTGACGAACGCCGATCTGACGGCGACCAACCAGTTGATCTTCAACAGCACGACCAACCGGCTGACCTCCGGGGTGGCGAGTACGCCGCTGACCCCGTTGCCGCTGGGGGTGACGAACGTGGTGCAGGTGCAGGTGACGGCCCAGGACGGCGTGACGAAGCAGACCTACACAGTGAACGTGATGGAATTGCCGAACCTGACCACGCCCAGACTGACGAATAGCTTGAGCAACGGGACGCTGACCTTGAGCTGGCCAGCGGACCATCTGGGTTTCCGACTGCTGCTCCAGACGAATAACCTGAACCTCGGCGTGAGCCCCAACCTCAATGACTGGGGCGCGGTGACCGGCTCGACGGTGGTGACAACGACCAACCTGTCCATCCTCCCAGGCTACCTCGACGAGTTTTACCGGCTGGTTTATCCATAGGCGGAAGCTGGCACCGGGGGTTTGCGAATTCACCTAGCGGCGTGGCGGCGGCCGGCTCATGGTTCCACCGGCAACGGGGACAATTAAAATTGCCAATGCCAGCCGGCTCCGGCATTTTGTCCCGAAACGTCACCCGTGAACCATTTTCTTTAACGCATACCGTCTTATGAAAAACCTGCCTCGATTCAGCGACCTGATATCCGTGCCCGTCCATACCGCCGCCGTCCTGCTAGTGCTTCAACTGGCGGGCGCCGGCGGCCGGGCGCAAACGGCCGCGCCGGTGCCGCCGAACCAGGTGCCGCCCCAGCAAATCGCGGCGCAGGTGGACCGGCTGCTCTCGCAGATGACCCTTGAGGAAAAAATCCTGCAACTCCTTGCCTACCAGCCCAACGGCGTGCCGCGCCTCGGCATCCCTGACTTGGAGACATGCGAGCTGCTGCACGGCGTGCTCAGCGATGGTGCCACCTGCTTTCCACAGGCCATCGCCATGGGCGCGATGTGGAATCCGGATCTGATGGAGCAGATCGGCGCAGCCGGCGCACGCGAGGCGCGGGCGCTCGGCATCGGCCAGGCTTTCACCCCGATGCTCGGCCTAGCCCGCGATCCGCGCTGGGGCCGCGTCGAGGAATCGTACGGCGAAGATCCGTACCTGGTCAGCCGCGACGGCGTGGCCTATATCAACGGCATGCAAGGCGAAGGCACCAACCGCTTCGGCCCGGACCACATCATCGCCACCGCCAAGCATTTCGTGGCCGATGGCGAACCGTTCGCTGGCCAGAACGGCGAGGACTTCGAAACCTCCGACCGCGTGCTCCGCGAAATTTACCTGGCCCCGTTCGAGGCGGCCGTCAAGGAAGCGCACGTCGGCTGTATCATGCCCGCCCATCACGCCATCAACGGCGTGCCCTGCCACGCCAACACCTGGCTGCTCGACACGGTGCTGCGCAAGGAATGGGGCTTTGACGGCTTCCTCATCTCGGACATGTCCGACATCACCAAGCTTTACAGTTTGGGCGGCGACTGGGCCCACCGCTATGCCACCAGCCCCGAGGACGCCGCGGAGCGCGCCTTCAAGGCGGGCGTGGACATGGAACTGGTCGGCAACCTCTACAAGGGATTCATCAACTCCGTCAAAACCGGCCAAGTGACAATGGCCGAGATTGACCGCTCCGCGGGCCGCGTGCTCACGGCCAAACTCCGGCTGCTCGGCCTGGTCAGCACATCGGAAAACACGGCGCCCCTGGACCCAACCAAGCAGGCCATCCTGAACCACACGGGACGGGAAGACATGTTTGCCCAGCTCATTGCCGAGGGCAAATTCACCACGCCGGCCAGCGCCCGCCGCGCCGATTATGAATCCGTCCTGAACGACCCGGCGCATGACGCCCTCGCCCTGCGCGCCGCCGAGCAAGCCATCGTCCTTCTGAAAAACCAGAACAACCTCCTGCCGCTCGATCCGGCCCAGGTCAAAAACCTCCTCGTCGTCGGCCCGCTGGCCATCCGCCAGAACCTCGGCGGCTATTCGACCGGCCACCCGAAATTTTACGTTAACATCGTGGACGGCCTGAAATCAATGGTCGGCCCGAACACCCAAGTTAATTACGCCCAGGGCTGCAATCTGGAGAACGGCTCGTCGGCCGATCTGGCCGCCGCCGTCGCCGCCGCCGCCAACTCCGATGTCATCGTCGCCGTCGTCGGCCAGACCCGCGACCAGGCCGGCGAAAACCTGGACCGCGACAATCTCGACCTCGTGGGCGGCCAGGAGAAACTCGTCCAAGCCATGCAGGCCACCGGCAAGCCCGTGATCGTAGTGCTGGAGAACGGCGCGCCGCTGACCATCAACTGGATCAACGACCACGTCCCGGCCATTGTCGAGAGCTGGTATGCCGGCCAGTCCGCCGGCACGGCCGTCGCCGAGGTGCTCTTCGGCAAAGTGAATCCCGGCGGGAAACTCCCCGTCTCCTTTCCGCGCAACCTCGGCCAGATCCCGTGCTACTACAACCACCCGCTCTTCACCGGGCCGATTGGCTACTACCAATCCGCCAACCTCCCGCTCTATGCCTTCGGCTTCGGCCTGAGCTACACCCACTTTGATTATTCTAATGTGCAGGTGGGGCCAGCGACCATCACGCCCGACCAGACCGCCACCGTTTCCGTCACTGTACAGAATAGCGGCCAGCGCGCCGGCGATGAGGTAGTGCAGCTTTACACCCGGCAGGATTACACCTCGCTCAAGCGGCCGATCAAGGAGTTAAAAGGCTTCCAGCGCATCAGCCTCCAGCCGGCCGAATCGAAAACCGTGACCTTCACGCTCGGCCGCGAACAGCTCAAGTTCTGGAAAGACAACGGCTGGGTCGTCGAACCCGGCCGTGTTCTCGTCGAAATCGGCGCATCCAGCCAGGACATCCGCCAGCTAGGCTACCTCCAGGTGCAGTGAGCGGCCCGCCCGCGCACCGCGACGCAAACCTCCGCCGGCGGCTTAGAGGCGGACGTGAATTTTCGTCGTGGTCGCGGGCTGGGCTGACCAGCCTTGCAGCGCGTTCCCGGCCTCGGCGAACGGCACCACGCGCGTGATCGTCTCCGCCACCGGATAACGCCCCGACTCCAGCACGCGGATGACATTTTCAAAATCCTCCGGCAGCGCGTTGCGCGAGCCGAGGATATCCAACTCCTTCATCACGAAAAATTTCGTCTCGTACGCGACCGGCTGCTTGGCATAGCCGATATAGACCACGCGGCCCGCGAAACTCACCTCGTCCACCGCCGCCACAAACGTCGCCGCCGCGCCCACGGCCTCGATGACCACGTCCGGCCCGTGGCCGCCGGTCAATTGCTGCAGCCGTTCGTGGAGATTTTCGGTCTGGGAATTGATGACTTCTGACGCGCCGGCTTTTTTTGCCAGCGCCAGCTTCTGGTCGTCGAGGTCAATGGCGATGACGTGTGCCTGTTTCCGCAATGCCGCGCCGGCGATCGCGCCGAGGCCGATCATGCCCGCGCCGAACACGGCCACCGTGTCCGCCGCCGTCACGCGACCGCGTTCGACCGCGTGAAAGCCGACCGACAGCGGTTCCACCAGCGCGTAGTCCGCCGCCGTGAGTTTCGGGGAATGCAGGATTTTTTGCCACGGCACGGTCACAAACTCCGTGAGCGCGCCGTCGCGCTGGACGCCGAGCGTCTGGTTGTGCCGGCAGGCGTTCGGCCGGTGCGCACGGCACGACGAACAGTGGCCGCACGTCGTGTAAGGCACGACGGTCACGAGCAATCCCGGCTTCAAATGAGCCGGCACGCCCGGGCCGGCTTCGGCGATGGTCGCGGCGATCTCGTGGCCGGGGATACGCGGATAGGTCACCAGCGGATTCAAGCCGCGGAAGGTCGTCAGGTCCGAGCCGCACAAGCCAATGCGTTCAATTTTGAGGAGCACCTCGCCGGCATTGGCTACGGGGATTTTCGCTTCGCCGAAGCTGAAGGTCTCCGGTTTATTAATCAAAAAAGTTTTCACGCAAAAATAATTTCAGAAGCCGATGCTCGCGCCGCCGTCAATCGGTAGCACCACGCCGGTCACAAATTTCGCCGCCGGCGAGCAGAGATAGACCGCCGCCCAGCCGATGTCCGGCGGCTCGCCCATGCGGCCCATCGGCGTGCGGCCGATGATTTTCGCGCGGCGCGCGGTATCGCCGGCGAGCGCCTTTTCGAGCATCGCGGATTGAATCCAGCCCGGCGCGATGGCGTTCACGCGGACGCCCTGGCTGGACCATTCGGCGGCCAGCGCGCGAACGACGCCGAGGTAGGCAGACTTCGCGGCGGAATACGCCACGACCTGCGTCATGCCGATGAACGACGTCATAGAAGCGGTGAACAGAATGCTCCCGCGGCCGCGCGCCAACATGCCTTTGGACGCCTCGCGACTTAGCGTGAACGCCGCGAACAAGTGTGTTTGAATCACGGCCTGAAATTCCGCGTCGGAGGTCACCACCGCCGGCTTTTTCAAATGCACGCCGGCGTTGTTGACCAAGATGGTCAGCGGACCGTATTTGGCTTCCGCCTCGGAAATCAAAGTGGCGACGCGCGCCGGGTCGGTGATGTCCGCCGCGAGCCAGGCGGCGTTCGCGCCGAGTTGCTGGCAAGCGGCCTGCAGCGGTTCGGGCCGGCGGCCGACGATCGTGACGCGGGCGCCGGCGGCGATGAAACATTGGGCCATCGCCAGGCCAAGGCCGGTGCCGCCGCCGGTGATCAAGGCGTGTTCGCCGGCGAGAGAAAAGATTTTGGAAAAATCAGACGGGATGGAGCTCATGGTGTGAAATTATAAAATGCCGTATTTCTTGAACGCGGCGGTGCTGGACATGCCGGCCTCGATTTCCTTGCGCACGAGTTTTTCACCGCGCGCTTTTTCGAGCGCCTTGGCGATGACTTCCTTTTCATGTTTGCGCGGCACGATGACCACGCCGTCGAGATCGCCAAAAACCAGATCGCCCGGCTCGATCCACACGCCGCCAACTTCGAGGGCGCAGCGGAAATCCACCACCTTCGTCCGCACGCTGGAATCCTGCGCGTAACGGCCGCGGCTGAACACCGGCCAGTTCTGCGATAACATCTGCGGCGTGTCGCGGTGGAAGCCGTTGATAACCGCGCCGGCCGCGCCGCGGGTTCGGGCGGTGGCGGTGAGAATCTCGCCCCAATACGCGCAACGCATGTCGCCGCCGGAGGCCACATAGATTTCGCCGGGCTGCAACTGGTCCAGCGCCTCGGTGAGCAGGCCGAACGGTTTTTTCTGGGGGCCGTGTACATCAATCATCACTACGGGCATGGCGCGCCCGGCGACTTTCATCGTGTTGAGCGCGGGCTGAACCGGCTGCGGCAGGAACTGGTGGCAGCAGCCCAGGCCGTCGAGAATGTCGCCGACGACCGGCGTGTAAAGAATCTCCAGCATCAGGCGAAAGAGTTCCGGGTCAGATTTCCATTCGGTAAGGGTGTCAGGCATAAGAGCGGATATTTTCCGGCAAGCCGGCGGGGCAAGTCAAGCGGTGAACCGGCTTGTCGGCGGGTTCGGCTTTTGCCAAGCTTTGGCCATGCTTGAGCATGCCATCCGCCGCACCCCTCGTCCGCAGGATCTGCCCGGTTTGTCCACCCAGGAACTGCGCGATACCTTTCACATCACGAACCTCTTTGTGCCCGGCGAGTTCACCGGTCATTTCACCGACCTCGACCGGCTCATGGTCGGCGGCGTGATGCCGGCAGACAAGCCGTTGGCGTTGCCGAACCACAAGGAAACCGGCCGCGCGTTTTTCCTCGAACGCCGCGAACTGGGCGCCATCAACGTCGGCGGTCCGGGCGAAGTGGTCGCCGATGGTAAAAATTTTCCCCTCGAAAAGCTGGACTGCGTCTATCTGCCGATGGGCACGCGGTCGGTGACGTTCAGTAGCGCCGACGCGAAAAATCCGGCGAAGTTTTATCTGCTGAGCTGTCCCGCGCACGCCGCCCACCCGGCGCGCCTGATGAAATCCGCCGAGGCCGCGCCGGTGAAACTCGGCGCGCAGGACAGTTCCAACCAGCGGACGATCTACAAATTCATCCATCAGGGCGGCATCCAAAGCTGCCAGCTCGTGATGGGCCTGACCGCCCTGGAGCCGGGCAACGTGTGGAACTCTTTCCCGCCGCATACACACTGGCGGCGCACGGAAATTTATTTTTACTTCGACCTCGGCGACAAGGTGCTGGCGCACTTTTTCGGTGAGCCGGCGGAGACGCGGCATCTGTTTCTGCACAACGACGAGGTGGCGCTCTCGCCGAACTGGTCCATGCATTTTGGCGTCGGCACCGGGAACTACAAGTTCATCTGGGGCATGGCCGGCGAAAACCAGGTCTTCGACGACATGGACCCCGTGAAGCCAGCGGATTTGAAATAGCCGCCGAACCCGGGATAGCCCGGGGCGGCGCGGCGGCCGAACTTTTTTTTATGAAATTCAAAGACAAAGTGGTGGTGGTCACCGGGGCCAGCCGCGGCATCGGTCGGGCCATCGGCGTGGCCTTCGCCCAGACCGGCGCCACCGTCGTGGGCGTGGCCCGCGGCGATCTGGCGGAAACCGGCGCGGCCGTGGCTTCGGCCGGCGGCCGGTTCATCCCGTTCAACGCCGACCTCGGCACCGGCACGCAAAAGGAAGCTGCCGGGGTCATCGCCGGGATTCTGGCCAAGGCCGGAAAAATTGACGTGCTCGTGAACAACGCCGGCATCATCCGCCGCGCGCCGGCGAAAGATTTTTCCGAGGCGGACTGGAACGCCGTGATCGCGACGAACCTGAACTCGCCGTTTTTCCTGATGCAAGCCGTCGGCAAATGGTGGATTGAAACCGGTCGCGCGGCGGCCCCGGAAACTGCCCGGCTCAAGCTCGTCAACGTCGCGTCACTGCTGTCGTTTCAAGGAGGCATCACGGTGCCGGCCTACGCCGCCAGCAAGCACGGCATCGCCGGCGCGACCAAGGCACTCGCCAACGAATGGGCGAAGGAACGCATCAACGTCAACGCCGTTGCCCCCGGCTACATCGCCACCGAAAACACACGGGCGCTGCGGGAGGATCCGGCCCGCAACCGCGCGATCCTCGACCGCATCCCCGAGGCGCGCTGGGGCGTACCGGAGGACATCGCCGGCACGATTGTGTTTCTCGCCTCGCCGGCGGCGGACTACCTGAACGGCACCATCCTGAACGTGGACGGCGGCTGGTTGGCGCGGTGAGGCCGGCGGGACATTTTCCGCCGCGGAAATATTGTCAGAGCTTCGCCGCCGCGATGAGCTTCATTGCCGCCGCCGTGAGCGCGGTGATTTTATCCCACGATTTTTCGGCGACGAGTTTGCGCTCGGCCATCCATGAACCGCCGACGGCCGCGACCTGCGGGAGCGCGAGATACGCCGGCAGCGTCGCCGCCGAGATGCCGCCAGTGGGGATGAATTTCACGCCGGTGTAGCCGAACGGCCCGGCCAGGGCCTTCAGCGCATTCACGCCGCCGAAGGTTTCCGCCGGGAAAAATTTCAACTGCTTCCAACCGAGCTCCAGCGCGCGCATGATTTCCGTCGGCGTGATGACGCCGGGGAACAACGGCAGTTGGTTATCGTGCGCCGCCTGGGAAACTGCTTCGCTCAGACCGGGCGACACGCCGAATTGCGCGCCGGCCGCCACGGCCTGCTTCACTTGGTCGGCAGTCAGCAACGTGCCGGCGCCGACGACGGCGTCCGGCAGCGCCTGGCGGATGCGGGCGATGGCGTCCGCCGCGCCCGCCGTGCGGAACGTGACTTCAATGGCATTCAGGCCGCCGGCGAGCAGCGCTTCCGCGAGCGGCACCGCGTCATCGGCCCGGTCAATGACCGCGACGCAGACGAGTCGTTGTGAAAGAAAGCGATCATGATCCATAATTTGAGGCGGGGGAAAATTTTACGGCTGGTCAATATCCGTGCGGAAAGGCGAGGCGGGCAGCCCGGCCTGGTTAAACAAATTCACGTCGGGCGCTTTGGCCCAGCCGTAACGAACCGCGGTCGGCGCCTTGACGTCGTCGCTCCAAACCACGACGGTTTTGCCTTTGATCTCGGCCTTGGCCGGAACGAAATTGGTGTCCGCCCCGGCGATGGTGAAGCCCTTGAGTTCGCCGTCTTTGGCCAGCAGGCCGCCGCTGGTGTGGGTGAAGGAAATCACCGCCCGGCCGCGCTTGATTTTCATTTTGGCAAACAGCGGGCCGGAGTATTCGAGGTGTTCGCCGTAGGCTAGCGCGCGCGCCGCCAGCGCCAACCGTTCGCCGACCGGGCCTTTTTGGGCGGGATGCATGTCGTTGGCGTCGCCGATGTCCGCGGTGCCGATCATCGCGGTGTTTTTGGTCCGGTTAAGCGTCAGCAACTGCGCCTCGCGGATCTGCGGCGTCCAAAACTTGCTGGGCGCGATCTGGACGAACAAGAACGGAAAATCGCCGAGGCCCCAGCCCTGCCGCCAGTCGGCGATGAGACAGGGAAACAGGTCGCGGTATTGCCGGCCGCGTTCGCAGTTCGACTCGCCCTGATACCAGATGACGCCCTTGATCGGAAATGCCTGCAGCGGCGCGATCATGCCGTTGTAAAGCACCGCCGGGCAATTTTGATTATAGTTGGGGGTAGCCGGCTGGTTTTCCATCCATTGAATCTGCGGGCGGAAATCGTTCAGGGTTTTGAGCGCCGCCGCGCTCGTCCACGACTCGGCTGGCGTGCCGCCCCAGGCGGAAAACAAAATGCCCACCGGCACTTTCTCCGCCGCCTGCAGGGCGCGCGCAAAGAAGAAGCCGACGGCGGAAAAATCCGGCGCGGTTTGCGGCGAACAGACAGTCCACGTGCCGCCGGCGTCGGTGGTGGGCGTGGCCGAGAGATGTTCCGGCACATAAAACTCGTGGAAGTTGGGGAAATTCGCCGTGGCGGCGGCTTCCCGCCAGCCAATGATCTCCGGCTGATACAGGCGCGGACCGAGCTGGCGTTCCATGTTCGACTGGCCGCTGGCCACCCACACGTCGCCCACGAGCACATTGGTGAAGGTGCAGGACGTGTCGCCCTGAATGGTCAGGGTTTGCGGCACGGCATCGGCCGCCATCGGCTGGAGCCAGACTTTCCAAACGCCGTTGGTCGCGATGGTTGTGACGGTCTGCCCGGCGAAGGTCACGGTGATTTTCTCGCCGGTGGCGGCCGCGCCCCAGACCGGCACGGGCAAACCGCGCTGCAACACGCAGTTGTCGGCAAACAGGCTGTTCGGCTTGACCGCGCCATGGGCCGTGAACGCCAGCAGCAGCGAACAGCACAAAAGAGTTGGCCAAACCGGGAATGATTTATTTTTCATGGATGTCACCAAAATGCCGGCTTCGCCCCGGCTTTCAAGGTTATTCGATACACGACGGCGCCCGGGCCGTGCGGCGCAAATCGAGCCGCGCCGATTTACTTCGGCAACAGCGCCAGCAAGTCGTCATGCGGCCGGGCGATGACGTGCGCGGCGATGAGCTTGCCCAGCCCACCGACGGCTTGCGCGCCGGCGTCCACGGCGGCGGTCACGGCGGCGACATCGCCCTTGACGATGACGGTGACGTAGGCCGCGCCGATCTTTTCCTTGCCGACGAGCGTGACGTTCGCCGCCTTCAGCATCGCGTCGGTCGCTTCGAGGATGGCGGTGAGTCCCTGGGTTTCGAGGATGCCGAGGGCTTCTTGTTTGGTGCTCATAGTTTGACTTTGGTTGGGGGGGTAATCGGTGGGGAGAAACTGGTCGCGGCCGCCATAGAGCGGATTCTGCGCGTTCGGAAAATGAATCAATCCCCCGAGCGCCTCGTCCGGATTGGCGAGGCAGCGGATGACGGCCTTCGCGCCCAGTTCCCCGGCGCGCTCCTCGGCGGCGGCGAGCGCGGCTTCGACGGCGGCGACATCGCCTTCGAGCTTGATCATGAGGTTCTCGTTGCCGGTGGTCTCGATGCCGAGCAGGCGCACCCGGGCGGACTTCACGGCTTCGTCCGCCACGACGGCGGTGATGCTGAAGAACGGAATTTCTGCGAAGCCAAGCGCCATAATGATGATTATTGCTGGACGAGCATCCGGCTCATCACTTCGCGCACGATGGTTTCGACGTTGGCGCGGTCCGGCGCGGATCCGGCGCGCCGGCATTCGCCCGCCGCCTCGGCAAAGCCGGCATCCGCCAGCACGCAGGCGAGGCGGCCGCGCATGGTCTCGATGGTCGCCTGTTCGCCGGCGGAAAGCGGAAACCGCGCATGGCCCGCCTGGAAGCCGCGCAGCTCGTAGCCGGCGCGGAACCCTTCGGGAAAATTCGGCGCGCCGACCATGAGCGAAAACAGGTCGAGCAGCTTGAACTGCACGCGCTTCGCCTCGTCCCAGTTGCCAGCGCGCGCCGCCTGGTAAATTTTCATCACCACTTCCGGCACAACGCCCGCGCTGGACAGCGTCCCGCCATCGGCGCCCATGAAAAGCGCGGAGCAGAGGAGCTCCTCCCAGCCGATGAGCACGGCGAAATCCGGCCGCTGGCTTTTGATCTCGTGCAGCGTCTGCTGGAAACGGCACATGTCCTTCGACGTGTCCTTGGTGCCGATGATGCGCGGGCAATCGAGCGCCAGCCGCTTGAGCACGGGAATGGAAATCTCATTCGCGAACACCGGAATGTTGTAAACGACGATATCGATCGGCGACTTCGCGGCGATCTCGCGGAAGTATTGCTCGATGCTCTCCTGCGTGAGCTTGTAATAATACGGCCCGGTGATGGACACCGCGCGGCAGCCGAGGTCGGCGCAGTAACGGCACATTTCGAGGACCAGATCCACGTTCGGCTCGGCCGCGCCGGCCAGGATGGGCTTGCCCTGGGCCTCCTCGACCACGATTTTCAAAACGCGCTTCCGCTCCTCGTAAGTCAGGCGGATGAATTCGCCCATGCTGCCGTTGGGATAAAAACCGGTGACGCCCTTGTCGCCGAGCCAGCGGATGATGCGGCGCAATTCCTCTTCGTGAATGCGGCCCTGCGCGTCGTAAGGAACGATGTTCGGAACAAAGATGCCTGAAAGTGCGGCCATGTTCAGAGATGGTAAATCTTTTCCGCGTTGGTTTGAAACAGTTTCTGCAAATCACTTGCGCCCGTGCCGGCCAGGCAAACTTCCAGCGCCGCCAGCCAGCGCGGATAATCACCGGCGAGCGTCATCACCGGCCAGTCGCCAGCGAACAGTACGCGGTCAAAACCGAAAGTGTCGATGGCGTGCCGCACGAATGGCTGGAGATCGGCCGGTTTCCAGTTTGCCACATCAGCCTCGGTGAGCAGGCCGGAGATTTTGCAAGCGACGTTGGGCAGCGCGGCAAGTTCTCGGAGGTGTTGCCGCCACGGATCGAGCTGCCCGTCGCGGATGGCGGGCTTGCCACAGTGATCCAGGACGAAGCTCACCTCTGGGCAGCGGCGCACCAGCTCGATCGCCGCCGGCAACTGGTGATGCTTGACGCACAGATCGAAGCTGAAATTAAATTCCGCCAGCGCACGCACACCCGCGATGAAGTCCGGCCGCAGACAAAATTGGGAATCCGCTTCACCTTCAACATTCCGGCGCACGCCTTTGACAAGCGGAAACTTCGCAAGCGAAGCCAGTTTCGCGCGCACCTGCGGGCCGCGCTCCACTGCGGCCTGTGCGACAATGCCCTTCAGCCGGGTTTCACGCACGGCGAGTTCGGAAATCCATTTAACTTCCTCGACGCTTTGCGCCGGTTCGCAGCAACACTCGACAAAAACCATCTTACCGATATTCGCCGTCTTGGTCGCAGCCGAATAATCTTCCGGCAAAAAAGTCCGGTTCAACGGCGGCACGCTGGCAAGCCATGGATAATTCACCCGTTGCGGATCCCAATAATGGGCGTGCGCGTCAACGATGGGAAATGGCAATTTCATTCAGGCGCTGGGCAGACAGGACGGGCCGATGGGTTCAAATGATTTGTAAGTCAGCACAAATTCCTGATGGCCGAGCTCCTCGGATTTCGTCTGCGCACCGCGCGCGACGGCCAGCGACAGGTCAAGGATTTCGTGGCCGATTTCGTCCAGCGACGCGCGGCCTTCGAGAATTTTTCCCGCGTCCACGTCCATGTCCTCGCTCATGCGGCGATAGGTTTCGGGATTGGCGCAGACTTTGATGACGGGCGAAATCGCCGAGCCGACAACCGAGCCGCGCCCGGTGGAAAACAAAATGACGTGCGAACCGCAGGCAATGAGTTCGGCGATCTCGGCGTTGTCGTTAATATTCGGAAAACCAAAACGCACTTCGCCATCGGGCACGACATCGAGCAGATACAAACCGCCGCGCGGCGGAATATCGCCGGGCTTGAGCAGGCCGGAGATGCGCGACGCGCCGCTCTTGGCGTAAGCGCCCATGCTTTTTTCTTCCATCGTGGTGAGGCCGCCCTCGGCGTTGCCCGGCGCGAAGCTGCCGTGGCCGAGCACAGTGTAATACTTGGCCGCTTTCGTGACGGAATCGCGCAAAATGCCCGCGAGTGCCGGCGTGGCGGCGCGGGCGGTCATGATGTCTTCGCAGCCGATCAATTCGCCGGTCTCCTCGAAAATGCAACCGGCCTGCTGCTCGACCAAACAGTCGAACGCGCGACCGATTCCGGGATTCGCCGTGATGCCGCTGGTGGCGTCGCTGCCGCCGCAAACTGTGCCGACGATGAATTCGTTGATGTGCAGCGCCGCGCGGGGAACTTGCGCGACCTTCGGGAGCATGTCCTCCATCAGTTTCCGGCCTTGCTCGATGGTTTTACGCGTGCCACCGTTTTGCTGGATGACGAGGGTTTCAACGGGACGGCCGGACGCCGCGATGGTTTCGCGCAGGGAATTGCGGTTGAAACTTTCGCAGCCAAGCGACAGCAAAATCACGCCGCCGACGTTCGGGTGCGTGCAGAGCGTGCGCATCATGCGCGCCGCGTAATCGTTCGGATAACAGCCACCGAAGCCGATGAGATGCACGCCGCGTTCGCGATACGGATAAACAATTTCGCGCGCGACGTGATGCGCGCATTCGACGAGATATGCGACGACGATGTGGTTGCGGATGCCTTTGCGCCCGTCGGCGCGCAAGAATGCCTGGTCAGTGATGATCATGTTTCGTGGAAAAAGTTTGGCCGCTTTCCAGCGTGAAGGTCTGGATGTAATCGCTCTTCATGTTGTGCAGGTGAACGTGTTCGCCAACGGCGATGTCCTGCGTGGCTGAGCCGATGCCCACGCGATATTTTAATATTTTTTCACCGGCGCGAATGGCGCGGGCGGCGAGCTTGTGGCCGAGCGTCAGCCGCGCCGGCACGTTCACGCGCTGGCCGGCCACGGTCAAGGTGTCGCCGGCTTCGAGCGTTTGAATCGCGACGAGTACGTTGTCGGCGGGATCAAGGAGCAACAGTTTTGGATCGTGCATGGTTTTCAAAATTTACGGTATTGCAGATAGGCGTCAACCGGATCAACGCCTTTGAGAATCGCGGTGCGGACCTTGTTTTCCGTGCGCAACACTTCCTCCACGCGGTCGGTCACATCGGCGATGATTTCCTGCGGGATGATCACCGCGCCATCGCGGTCGGCCATCACGTAATCGCCGGTCCGAATTTTGACACCGCCGATCACGATCGGTTCGCCAAAACCGTCCGCGACCCAGCGGCCCACGACATCGCGCGGCGTGAAGTAGCGGCACCAGACGCGAAAACCGATTTTCAAAATGAAGCTGCTGTCGCGGCAGCCGCCGTCCACAATGTAGCCACGCACGCCGCGATAGGTGAACGTCTCGCTCGACAGCTCGCCCATGTGCGCGAGCGTGGAATCGTTCGGCTGGCAGACCACGACGCTGCCGCCGGGCGCGCGCGAAAGCAGCTTCGTCCATTCGAGCAGGGTGGTGTGGGCGTCTAGCGTCGTGTTCACATGACCGCTCACGGTGAAAATTCTTCCGGCCAAAACGCGTTCGGGATCGAGCGGGCGAATAGTCTGCGGCAAAAGCTGGTCGGGATGGCCCATGGCACGGAGCGTGTCATAGACCGCGCCGGAATAGCATTTTTCCAAACGGTCGCCGTAGGTATCGTGGTAATCTATATCTGTGTTCATTTAATTGATTCCAGCTGGATGCCGCCACGCGCGTCGGAAACATAGCACGCCTCGACCAGTCTCATGGTTTGCAACGCGTCGGCCACCGGCGAAACCAGCACGGCATCTTCACCGGCGACGAAGCGTTGCAGGTTCGACATGGTGCCAATAAACGCGTCAGGAAACCAGCGGCCAATCAGCGGCACTTCGGCCCATTCTTTCTGCGAACGCGTGAAGATTTCCAGGCGATCCGGCTGGCCACGCGGATAATCAATCAATGCACCGATTGTCGCGATAGCGCAACCTTCCGTGCCCTCGACACGAATTGTGGCGGCCTCATGGCGCGCGCCAAATGGATGACAATGATTGATCGAAAGGCAACAGCGGATCATGTCGCCGTAATCAAGAATGATGCTGGAGCGTGTGCTGGCGAGCTTGGGAAAATGCGGATGCTTCACGGTGCGGGCGAACACACGCGACGGATCGCCGAGCAGCATCCGGATCGTGTCCAGATAATGCACCGTGTGGACTTGAATCTCGACGCGCGACTCAGAATAGAGAAAGGGAAATGTTTCCCAAGGCGTTTGGATATTCAGCCGCACCTCGATTTCGACCAACTCCCCAAGTTCGCCGCATTTCACGAGGTCTTGAATCGCGAGCATGGACGGGCAGAATCGAAATTGAAAATTCACCGCCCCGTGCAATTTTTTCCGTTTGCAGATCGCCACGATGCGCTTGGCCATATCGAGCGAATTGCCCATCGGCTTTTGCGAAAGCACCGCCGCGCCGTCAGGAAGGCTTTCGAGCGCGGCTTCCTGTGATTTCGGGGGAATACCCAAGTCGAAGATGGCGTTGGGCACGGCGATGGCCTCGGCAACCGAATCAAACACGCGCGGCAGGCTGAATTCTTTCACGCGTGCTTCGGCCACTTCGCGCCGCAAGTCGAAAACGCCTGCCACGGGTAATCCCGCCTTGCGATACGCCGGCAGATGTGCGTCCCGCACGATGTCGCCCGCGCCGATGATGACGATGGGCCGTGGCTGCGCTGGCCGCGCCCAGGACTGGCGGAACTGTGCGAAATCTAGTTTCATGTTCAACGAACGACCGGCGGAGTTTGACAAATAGTCAGGGCTCCGGATGAAGTCAAGACGGGGCCGAACTGGTTTAAATAAAACCAGTCGTTTTTAATCCGCCGCCGTCAAAATCATGTCGCGGGTGAAATACAAGATCCGGCCGCAGTTCGGGCAGGTGACGAGTTCAGCCTGGGCGCGGCAGCTGGTGACGATTTGGGTCGGTAGTTTCATGTGGCAGCCGCCGCAGGCGCTGTGCTCGACGCCCACCACCACGTTCTCGCCTTTGCTCTTGAAAATGCGCTCGTAGCGGCTGCGGGTGGTGTCGTCCACGGCGGACGCCAGCTGCGCCCGGGTGGCGGTCAGCTCGGTGAATTCCTGCTTCAGATTGGCTTCGCGCTGGTTCAACTGCCCGATCTGGTCGTCCACGAGTTTCTTCGCGGCGGCGGCTTCCGCGGTGGCGCGGACGACTTCCTTCTGCGCGGCCTCGGCCTGTTCCATCAAAACAATCTCGGCGTCCTCGATCTTGAAAATCACTTCCTTGGCCATCTCGATTTCGTGCGTGAGGGCCTTGTATTCCTCGTTTTTGCGCGTCTGCAGCTGTTGGTTGAGATATTTCTCAATCTGCGATTTCTTGGCCTCGATCTCGAGGTCGCGCTGTTTACGCTCGGATTCGATCTGTTTGACGCGGAGCTTGGCGGCGTCGAGCTGGCTCTGGGTGCTAGCCGCCTTGGCCTTGAGGGATTCGCGTTCCGGGCCAATGTGGGCGAGTTCCTGGCTGGTGCGGAGCAGCTTGCGGTCGCGATCCTGCAAAACAAGGAGCTTCTCGATAATTTCCTGCATTCGGCTAAAGCCTAATCGGCGCGGAAGTTCAAGTCAATGCGCGGAAACGGATGACCGCTCCGGTTTTCCGGGTCACCGTCAGGGCCAAACAAAACTTGAAACTTCAAACCTGAAACTTGAAACTACGTTATGCGTTTCATCGGCAACGTCATTGAAAAATTGCAGCGGCATCCCAAGCGGGTGGTGTTTCCGGAGGGTGCCGAACCGCGCATTTTGCAGGCGGCGCGGCAGTTTTACGCGTTGCGGCTCGGGGTGCCCATTCTGCTCGGCGATCAGGCCAAGGTGCGTGAGGCGGCCGAGGCATTGAAAATTTCGCTTGAGGGCATCCGGGTCATCAATCCCGCCGCCAGCGAAGACCTGGAAAATTTTTCCAGCCGTTTCTACCGGATCCGCCGCGAGAAAGGACTGCGCCCGACCGAGGCGCGCGAGGCGATGCTCCAGCCCAATTTTTACGGTGCAATGATGCTGGCGATGCATCAGGCGGACGGCTTGGTCTCCGGCGCCTCGCACATCACCGGCAGCGTGCTGCGGCCGTTGTTCCAGATCGTCAAGGCTGCGCCGGACATCGGCGCCGTCTCCAGCTGCACCGTCATGGAGGTGGAGGATACCCGCATCGGCGAAAGCGGCGTACTGTTCATGGCCGATTGTGGCGTGATCCCCGAACCGAATGTGGAACAGCTCACGGACATTGCGGTGGCCACGGCCCGGCTCGCGCGGCACATGCTTGGCGTGCGGCCGCGCGTGGCGATGCTTTCCTTTTCCACCAAGGGCAGCAGCGGCGCGCATCCGTCCATCGGCAAGATGCAGGCCGCCACCGCGCAGGCCCGGCGCAAGGCGTCGCTGCTGAATATCGAGGCGGACTTCGACGGCGAGCTCCAGGTGGACGCCGCGCTGGTGCCGGAAATCGCCACGCGCAAGCTGCACGACAGCCAGGTGGCCGGCCGCGCGAACGTGCTAATTTTCCCTGACCTGAATTCCGGCAACATCGCCAGCAAGCTCGTCGGTCTCGTCGGCCGCGCCAATTCCTACGGGCAAATTCTGCTCGGCCTGAACCGCCCGGCCTCCGACGTTTCGCGCGGCTCCAGCGCGCATGACATTCTCGGCGTGGCGGCCATTATCGGTGTGCAGGCGACGGATTATCTGAAATTGTATCCGGGCGCGGACGCGCACCTGCCCGGCGAATGAACACCTCCACGCCGCGCGTCTTCATCGCCGCCACGCGCCAGAACGACGGTAAAACCACCGCGTCGCTCGGACTCATCGCCGCGCTGCAGAAATATTTTCCCCGCGTCGGCTATATTAAGCCCGTCGGCCAGCGCTTTGTCGAAATTGAGGAGCAGAAAATCGACGAGGATTCCGTGCTGATGGATTCCGTCTATCAGCTCAATTGCCCGCTCGTGGACATGAGCCCGATTGCCGTGGAGCCTGCGTTCACCCGCAAATACCTGCAGTCGGCCAACAACGAGGCGCTCGTCAAGAAAATCACCGAATCCTTCGACCGCGTCGCCTGGGAAAAGGATTTTGTGCTGTGCGAAGGCTCGGGCCATGCGGGCGTCGGCTCGGTGTTTGACCTGTCCAACGCGCAGGTGGCGAAAACCCTCGGGTGCAAGGTCATCATCATTTCGCAGGGCGGCATCGGCAAGCCGATCGACGAAGTCGCGCTCAACCAGGCGCTGTTTGAAAAGGAAGGCGTCGAGATCATCGGCGTGATTATCAACAAGGTGCTCGAGGAAAAAATCCCGGAGATCACGCAGTTCGTGCGGCGCGGCCTCAAGCGCAAGGGGCTCGAGCTGCTCGGCGTCCTGCCGCACCAGCGCATCCTGTCCAAGCCCACCGTCGGCCTGATCCGCGAGGAGCTGAGCGCGGAGATGCTGAACATCCCGCCCACGATGAACACGCTGGTGGACGACGTCGTGATCGGCGCGATGGGCGCGCAGAATGCCATGCGCTTTTTTCAGCGCGGCGTGCTGCTCATCACGCCCGGCGACCGGGAGGACATCCTGCTCGCCGCCGGCGCGACCGCCGCGCCGAACAGTGCCGACAACCTGGCCGGCATCGTTCTCACCGGCGGCCTGCGCCCTGGCAACAGCGTGATGAAAGCCCTGCAGGCGCTGCCGATTCCCGTGCTGCTCGCCAAGGCCGACAGTTATCAGGTCGCGTCGCTGGTCCACAATTTGACGGTCAAAACCCGACCCGCCGATGCCGAGAAAATTTCCCTCATCCGCGACCTCGTGGCCAAACACATCAACGTGAAAAAAATCATCGACTCACTCTGACCAAAATGTCCCTGCCGCTTTCCCCATTTTTAAAAACATTGCCGACCTATCAGCCGGGCCGACCGATTGAAGAAGTCGCGCGTGAACTCGGCCTGCCCGCCGAATCCATCATCAAGGTCGCGTCGAACGAAAATCCGTTCGGCCCGTCGCCGCTCGCCCTCGCCGCGCTGCAAAAAGCCGTAACTGGGGTCCATATGTATCCGGATGGAAATGCGTTTTACCTGAAACAAAAACTCGCCGCCAAACTCGGCGTGGAAACCGCAAACCTCGTGCTTGGCAATGGCTCGAACGAGATCATCGAGTTTGTCAGCCACGCGCTGCTCACGCCCGACACCAACATCATCGTGTCGCAATACTGTTTTGCGATTTACCCCATCGTCGCCAAAATGCTCGGCGCGGAGGTCGTGACCGTGCCGGCGAAAAACTACGGCCACAATCTGCCGGCGATGCTGTGCGCCATCACGCCGCGGACGCGCATCGTGTTCGTGGCGAACCCAAACAACCCCACCGGCACGCTCGCCCCGCGCGAGGAACTCATCCAGTTGGTCAACGAGGTTCCGGATGACGTGCTGCTGGTCTTGGATGAGGCTTACATCGAATTCCTCAGCGACCCGGTGGATTTGATTCCGCTCATCCGGCTGGGTGCGCGGAAGAACCTGATTTTGATGCGGACCTTCTCGAAGATTTACGGCCTCGCCGGTTTGCGGATTGGGTACGGCATCGCGGCCCCGGAACTCGCCGGCGCCCTGGAAAAAATCCGGCAGCCCTTCAACGCCAACCTGCTCGCGCAGTCTGCCGCGCTCGCCGCGTTGGACGACGACGAGCACGTCCGCAAAACACGGCAGAACAATTTCGCTGGCCTGGAATTTTTCACAAAACATCTCCGGTCGTTGCAGCTGGAGTTCGTGCCGTCATTTGCTAATTTCATCCTCGTGCGCGTGGGTGACGGCCAGCAGGTGTTCAATGCGATGCAGGCGCTCGGCGTCATCACGCGGCCGATGGGCGGCTACCAGTTGCCGGAGTGGATCCGCATCTCCATCGGCACGCCCCGGGAAAATGAGCGCTGCCTCGGCGCGTTGAAAACTGCTTTGAATCAGAAATAATTGTTTGAATCGCGACGGAAACCGATTACTTATTCTGCGCTGAAATAAATCTGAAGAGCCAAAGTGAAACCGACCGATCTGCGGGGCATCCTGCAATACATTCCGCAATTCCGCGAAAAGACGTTTGTCCTCGCGATTGACGGCGCGATCGTCACCGACGAAAATTTCGCCACGCTCCTGCTGGACGTCGCGGTGTTGCGGTCGTTGAGCATTCGCGTCGTGCTCGTCCACGGCGCGTCGGCGCAGATCAAGCTGCTGGCGGACGGCCAGAATATTTCCGCGTCCAACCTTGACGGTGCCGGCATCACGGACGCAGCCACGTTGCAACTGGCGTTGAATGCGGCGAACCGGCTGACGCACGAGATTCTCGAAGGGCTTTCGGCGAACGACCTGCGCGCGGTCTGCCCGAACGTGATCATCGCGCATCCGTTGGGCATCATTCAGGGCGTGGACCATCTGTTCACCGGCAAGGTGGAAAAAGTAGACGTGGAGATGCTCCAGACGCTGCTCACGCAGGGCATGATTCCGGTCATCCCGCCGCTGGGTTTTGACGGCGACGGCCGGACGTATCGGGTGAATTCCGACGGCGTGGCGCTAGCGGTGGCCGAGGCGCTCAAGGCGACGAAGCTGATTTTCATCACGGCGCAGGACGGCATCCTCGTCCAAGGCCGGCTCATCCGACAGATGCTGGTCGCCGATTTGGAATCGGTGATTGCAATGCAGAAAAACGACATCGCACCGGAGCTGCTGTCCAAGGCGCTGCACGCGGTGACAGCCTGCAAGGCGGGCATTCCGCGCGTACACGTCATCAACGGCAAGGTGGACGAAGGCCTGCTGGCGGAGGTGTTTTCCAACGAAGGCATCGGCACGCTGATTTATGCGAACGAGTACCAGCAGATCCGGCGCGCGATGAAAAAGGACGTGCGGGCGATCCAGTTGCTGACGAAAGCGGCGGTGGAATCCGAGGAACTGGTGAAGCGGACGAGCGCGATGATTGAAAAAAATCTGGCGGATTACTTCATTTTTGAGATTGATAAAAATCCGGTGGCCTGCGTGGCGCTGCACGTTTTTCCCGAACAAAAGAAAGGCGAGCTGGCGTGCCTATACGTCAACCCGCTGCACGAAAATCGCGGCATCGGGCGCAAGCTGATCCAGTTCGTCGAGAACAAGGCGAGGGAAATGAATTTGACGGAGCTGATCACGCTTTCGACGCAGGCGTTCACCTATTTTCAATCCAAGGGCGGCTTTGCCGAAGGCTCGCCCGACGATCTGCCGCCCGCGCGCCGGGAAAAATATGACCAAAGCGGGCGCAATTCAAAGGTGCTGGTGAAAAAACTTGCCAAGCCGTGAGCCATGATCCGGCGCGGCGTCATTTTGATGATGAGCGCGGTAATCGGATTGAATTGCGGCTGCGCAATCTTTCATTGCATGAAACCAAACCATCATCTGCCCAAAACTTTTGAAGCTACCTGCCAGCGGCTGGGAATCACGCCTAGCCGAGATGTTCTGGTCGTGCAGGTTTCAAGCCAGACACTTTCATTGTTCGAGCAGAACGATTTTGTCAAGAAGTTTCCCTGTTCCACTTCGCGTTTCGGCATCGGGCAGATGGCCGGTTCGAACCGCACGCCGCTGGGCTTGCACTGCATCGCGGAAAAGATCGGTGGCGGCGAGCCGGCGGGCACCGTCTTCAAATCGCGCGAAATCGTCGGCCACACGTCCCAGACGGAATTTGCCAACGCCAAGATCACCACGCGCATCCTTTGGCTGGAAGGATTGGAGCCGGGATTCAATCAGGGCACCAACGTGGATTCGCACGAGCGCTATATCTACATTCATGGCACCGCCGACCAGAAAACCATCGGCGAGCCGGCCTCCTGCGGGTGCATCCACCTCGCCGATGCCGATTTGATTGCCCTGTTTGACTTGGTTCAAACCGGTACTCTGGTGTGGATTTCGGAACATTGACTGACTTGCTCCGCCGGACTGCCTGGCTTCCAACCTTGGACACGGCTTTTGAGTTTTTTAGACACTTGGATGGTTCAAATTTGCGTTGCCTAGGAGGTTTCGCGCTGGCACTTTTGCTGCTGACGGTTCAGAACTATAAACCTTGATTTGGTATCAAACTAACTCACCTTATATATGAAGAAAATATTTTGTCTGGTAATTCTGACGCTTTGTGGCCGGCTGCTCGCACAAAACCAGCAACAATTGATTTTTGGCGCTACCACCAATCTTCCCGGAGCCACGCTCGTGTTTGAAACCGCCAGCAATTATATCACCGACAGCGGTTTTTGTTTCCCGACCGTGTCCGGGTCGGTACAGGATCCGAACCTGAACTTTGATCCCAGTGTTTTCCCGTATTCCGGCTACTATTATAACTGCGTCCAAGTTTTCAATGCGCTTCCAGCCACCGCCGACAATGGAGGTCCGGTCAATGGCGCAGCGGCATTGGGTACGGTCATTCAAATGCGACTATTGAGTGTCGCCGGTCCGGCGGGTGCCAGCTTCGCCTTCTGGGAGGGGAACAGCGATGGTACTTTTGGCACCAATCTTACGTGGAGTGTGCCCGTTCCTTCCAGCGGTGATACCAACCTCATCGCGATCACCCAAGCCGCCAACACTTCCACCAACGATCCGTATGGGCTGATTCAGAACCGCGTTTTTGGCTTCACGAAACCCGGTCGTTACAAGCTGACCTGGGAATTGGTGGACACCTCCACCAACGGGCCCGGCGGTAAGCCGATGGACACTAACTCTGCGCCATTTGCCCTTTATTATCAGGCCGACTGCACAATTTCCGGCATCACCAGCCAAAGCGGTGTAACGCAACTTACGTTTGACGCCCCTTACTACGGCTCATACCAGCCTGACAACAGTCAGTCTTCCCAACTAATTTATGAGATTCAACAAACAGCCCAGCTGGGCACCAACACAATTTGGAGCACCGTCTTAAATCCGCAAAACGGGTACCTGAAAATTAAAGGGGATGATTATCTGCATACCAACACCGTGCCAACGGTCGGTGCCACGCGGTTTTACCGACTATATTATTATGATCCCAACGCCGGTGGCTGAACGATTTCAAACCTCTTGACCGCCGTCAGTTTTCGCCGAAGCTGACGTGTGCGTTTGATTATCAATAATTGCCGTCCCCGCGATTATTGTGACGACTTGAGTTGACGGACCAAGTCAGCCATCGGATTCGGAAGCACATTTGCAGCCGTTTCACCGACCTTTAAAACTGAACGTTTCATGGCATCGCATGGCTTGACCAAGCAAAACCGACCGGGTGGTGACGAGAAACTCTTTTTGCTGCTCGTCATCACCTTGGCGCTGGCTGCGGGGATCGGCAGTTGGCTGGCGGCAACCGCGTTGTCGCGGCACGACCAATTGCATGCCATTCTGCCAGACAAGCACAGGACACTTGGCGATTTTTGCTTGATTGATGAAACCGGCCGGACAGTAACACGCGCGGACTTCACCGGGAAAATTCTGATTGTCAGCTTTCTGTTCACGAGCTGTTCGCTTACCTGTCCCGAAGTCAGCAAGCGCATGGCCGAAATCCAGCGGCTCACCGCCGGCGAGGCTGACGTGCGGCTTGTTTCGCTCACGGTGGATCCCCGATCGGACACGCCGCCGGTGCTGGCCAAATGGGGCGCGCGCTTCGGTGCGGACACGAACCGCTGGTTATTGCTCACCGGCCCCAAAGTCGTGTTACACGGACTCATCACCCAAAGTTTTCTTGCGCAGGACAACGGGGACCCGTTCAATTCCATGCCCGGCAATTTCACCGGCACCGAACGCATTGCCGTGGTGGACAAGCATGGCCAAACGCGGATTTATTTCGATGGTTTGCGAAATGAAACGTCCGCGGCCGTCGCGGCGGAAATCACACGCCTGCGTGCCGAACTCTGAAAGCTTATGCGCCTTTTGTTTCTCTGCGGACTGTTGTTGGCCATCGGTTACGAACGCGCTTGGCCCACGACGACGGCGTACGCCGCGACCAACCAGACCTATGCCGTTCGCGGCGTGGTGCAGGCCATCCTGCCCGACCATCGACACCTTACCATCAAACACGAAGCCATTCCCGGCTACATGGCCGCGATGACGATGGATTTTCCCGTGCACGACACCAACGCGCTGGCCGGTCTGATGCCTGGCGACGCCATTCAATTCACACTCGTCGTCACGACTGACGATGACTGGATTGAAAATCTCCAGCGCACCGGAAAATCAGCCGCACCGCCCCCGGTACCCGCCTGGCACGTCGTGGAACCGGAACTTCAAGTTGGCGACACCTTGCCGGACTACGCATTCACAAGCGAAAACGGACGCCCGGTTCGCTTTTCGGATTTTCGCGGCTCCGCGGTCGCCTTCACTTTTTTCTTCACCAGCTGCCCGCTGCCGGAATATTGCCCGCGCATGAACCGGAATTTTTCCGAGACGCGCAAAATCCTGACCGCCGATACCCATGCGCCCGCCAACTGGCAGCTGCTTTCCATCTCGTTTGATTCCAGTTTCGACACGCCCCAGATCCTGGCCGGTTACGGGAAGTTTTATCGCGGCGAAAACACCGACCACTGGCTTTTCGCCGTCGCGGATACGAACACGCTGGCCAGTCTCGCGCCCAAGGTGGATCTGAATTTCTGGCGCGAGAACGGCTCCCTCTCCCACAACCTCCGCACTGTGGTTCTCGATACCCGCGGCAAAATTTCGCGCCAATTTGACGGCAATGACTGGACGCCGGCACAACTGGCCGACGCTCTTCGCGTGGCGGCAAAACCGAATTCGCCCTGAATTGATTTTGCCGGCGTCATTTTAACATTTTCCACAGGACAATAATTTTTTACCTTGGTTGAGTGCATCGTGATTCGCTCAAATCTGTTTCCCGCCTCGTCGTGAAACTCGGCACCGGTGTCCTGACCGACAGCAACAAGCAGCCCGACCCGGCGCAGCTCGAACAACTCGTCGCGCAACTCGCGGCGTTGCGCAAGGCGGGCAAGGAAGTCGTGCTGGTCACTTCCGGCGCGGTCGGCGCGGGCATGGGCGCGCTCGGCTACAATACCCGGCCCACCGACCTCGCGGAAAAACAGGCCTGCGCCGCCGTCGGCCAGTCGCGGCTTATGGCGGTTTATGACAAACTGTTTTCCGCGCACGGGCTCGTGGTTGCACAGGTCTTGCTGACGCATGAAGATCTCGAACATCACGAGCGCCATCTCAACGCCCGCAACACATTGGTCACGCTGCTCCAGCACGGCGTCATTCCCATCATCAACGAAAACGACGCGGTGTCATTCACGGAAATCAAATTCGGCGACAACGACAAGCTGTCCGCGCTCGTGGCGTCGCTGCTGCCGGCGGATCTGCTGGTAATTCTCACGACGGTGGACGGCGTCATCGAGAATTTCGGCAAGAAAAATCCCCGGCTGCTTTCGGTCATTGAAACGATTGATTCCACCGTCGAGAAAATGGCCGGCGGCACCACCAGCGCAACGGCGGTGGGCGGGATGAAATCGAAAATTGACGCGGCAAAAATCGTCGTGCGCTCCGGCATCACGCTCGTTATCGCCTCCGGCAAAAAGAAAAACCTGCTCGCGAACATTCTGAGCGGCGCGGACGAGGGCACGTTGTTCGTCGCGCAGCCGAACAAGCTCCAGGGGCGCAAGCGCTGGATCGCGTTTTTTCACCATCCGCAGGGCACGCTGTTCGTGGACAACGGGGCGAAGCAGGCGCTGCGGGTGGCGGGCAAAAGCCTGCTGCCCCCCGGCGTGGCGCGTTGCGAAGGCAGGTTCGCGGCGGGTGAGGTGGTTCGGATCTGCGATTTGGACGGGACGGAATTTGCGCGCGGCATCGCCAAGTTCAGCGCCGTGGAAATCCGCGCCAAAAAGCTGGCGCGCGTGGAACTCGTGCATCGCGATGATTTGGTTATCTTGTGATCCGAACTTTTAGCGCAATACGCTGCGGCACCAGTTTAAATCACCAATTTTCTCCATAGCTTTGGGTTTAATTCCATGAAAAACAAACCGGCGATAAACGATTTGCTCAAGGTCATGGCGAAGCTGCGTTCACCTACTGGCTGTCCGTGGGACCGCGAGCAGTCGCACCTGACGCTGCGCCGCCATGCAGTTGAGGAAGTCTATGAATTGATTGATGCCATTGAGGCGGGCGACGACCACGAGATGGCCGAGGAATTGGGTGATTTGCTGTTGCAGGTGGTTTTCCACTGCCAGCTCGCCCGCGAACGCGGCGTGTTCGATTTTGAAAAAGTCACCAGGCTGCTGGTGGACAAGTTGATCCGCCGTCATCCGCATGTTTTCGCTTCCGTGAAAGTCAAGGACGTGGATGAGGTCTGGGCGAATTGGGAAAAAATCAAACGCGCGGAGAAATCCGGCACACAACGCGAACGCAAATCGGCGTTCGACGGGATTCCCCGGCATCTGCCCGCATTGCTCCGGGCGGAAAAAATTATTAAGAAGGCGCGCAAGGTTTTGGCTAAAGGCCACCCAACTATCAAGGAGCGGGCCAAAGGAAAACTGACTAAAGAGAAGCTGGCGCAGGAGCTTTTTCAACTCGCCGCCGCCGCCCAGTCACGCGGCTGGTGCGCTGAAGAACTATTAGCCAGTGAAATCAAGAAACGGGAACGGCACATGCGCCGGAAAGAAAGCCAAATGCAAAAACAATGAGTGCCGTTTCCGTGACTCCCATCCGGTTTCCAATGCCGGAACTTAATGCGTGTCTTTAAGGATGGTCAGGAACTGTTTCATCGCCGGCGAAAGCACTTTGTTCTTTTTGTAAACTGCGGCGAGCGGCCGGTAAAATTCACCATCTTCAATCTCAAGGGCCGCCAGGGTGTGCTTATTAATTTCCTGTGTGACGGTGCCAATGGGCACGATTGAGATGCCGGCGTCAATCTCCACCGCGCGCTTCACGGTTTCGACGTTGTCGAACTCCATGACGTGCTTCACTTCGACGCCATATTCTCGAAGAATCTTGTCCAGCGCCTTCCGGGTCGGGATGTCGGGTTCAAACCCGATGACCTTCTGCTCGGCGAGCAGCTTGAGCTTGATGCTCTTTTGCTTGGCTAACGGATGCTGCGGGTGGCAGATGCACACGAGCGGTTCCTTGCGCAAGGGGACAATTTCCAGTTTCGAATCCTTGCCGGGATAGGCGATCAGTCCCATGTCCACGAGATTGCTGTTCACGTCTTCGTACACTTCGTTGGCGCGGCGATACTCGACGTGAATATTCACCGTCGGGTAGCTCTT
>Ga0302275_10000601_pt1 | contig 40398 bp, 29 predicted proteins | sample III_Bog_N2_2_FD_200229 | JGI IMG/M metagenome (GOLD analysis project Ga0302275, IMG submission 200229) | Peat permafrost microbial communities from Stordalen Mire near Abisko, Sweden - III_Bog_N2_2 | ecosystem: Environmental > Terrestrial > Soil > Wetlands > Peat | place: Sweden: Abisko... | reverse complement strand
GGCGCTGACTCGATTGCTTGAAGTCGTTCAGCGCGCGGCGTGGAATGGATCCGGCACAAACATACTCGAAGCTGCTCGCCAGGACAGCGCGTTGAGGCATATCGCCGTTCTGCTCGCTGCCGGCATTCTGACCGGCGTTGGGCAAGATCCGGCTGGGAAGTTCCGCAACTCTTTCATAGATACCAACCTGTATTCAGGCTAAGCCATTCGCATGTGAAGAGTTTCTGTTAAAGCCGTACACCTGAATTGCCAAGATTGACCCTGCCATGACCACTCTGATCACGGATTCGTAGCGGAAAACGCGCCAGTGTCCGGGATGAGTTACAGCCCTACACAAGACCGCCAAACTGCGCTTCGCGGGCGCGCGGTCGTCGAAAACGCGGTAAGGACGTTGCAGTTGAGGTTCAGATCGAAGTTGGGACTCTCACCTCTGGTTCGCCTCAGGGGTCTTCCACATCGACTTCATTTGGCAGATCTCAAGGCGGTTGATCGCGCTCATATTCTTTCCCAGGCCTAACTCCAAGCCGTGGTCGCCAGTGGTTATGGGTATTTCTCTTACGATGTAGCGCGCTCCCGCATCCACGAAGATTTCAGCGACAGCCTTATCGATCAAGACCTCCAGGGAACCCCGGCCATTCTCAAGTTCCGCGGAATCGATCGTGGCGATCGTCTTCCCCTGGTATCGAATGGCCAGTTCACTATCTTTCTCCAGAGTAACCTCGAGCCTCACGTCGAGGGGTCCAGATCCAGCCCGGTCCAGCGCTTGATTGGCATCGGCAGCCGTCAACGAGGGCCACGTCTGTGTCTTTCGATGCAGCCCTTCTATCTCCTCAATGGGAGTAGCACGCATTCTGAGACCATCCCGGGTGGTTACCAGCTTGAATTCGGTGGGGAATAGCATCATCTGGCTGAAAGGCATTCCCTCGGGCTGAATTCGTCCCCATGCCATTTGTACTCGCCTGCCATCTGGCATCTCAGCGAACGATTGTGCCGCATAGAGAGCATCGTCCCCATGCACGTTTGCCCCTTCTGCATAACGAAGCTCAGCAGACTCGGGGCTGAATGATTCGCCATCGAAGCTGCCGATGAAATAGCTCGACGAGCCTCCATGGAGAATCCATTTGAGGTGACGAGTATCCCCATCGACGGGCAGTTCAAAGAAGTCGGGACACTCATGCAGGCTCTTGAAATGGCTCTTCCGCGTCCACGCTTTTAGATCGGTTGAAGTGTAGAAAGACATCCCATCTTTCTCAAATAGAACCATCACCCAATGCTTGGTAGGCTCGTACCAAAAGACCTTTGGATACCTGGTATCGTTTGAGCCGACCTCGCGGTTGCTGTCTACAATCGGATTGCCTGCATAGCGAGTGAAGGTAACGCCGTTGTCTGTGCTGTAGGCGATGCACTGCACCTGTTTCTGCGTGTTGCGGTCGAACGCCGTATAGACCAGCACCAGCGCATCTTTTCCCCATCCACCAGTGTTGTTGCGATCGACAACACTGGTGCCAGACCATGGTGAGCCCAGCTGGTCGAGCATGAGCGCGGGAGCCATCTCCTGCCAGTGAATCAGGTCCTTGCTTACGGCATGTCCCCAATACATGAAACCGGTGTCCCAGGCGAGATTCGCACCTGGATTCGGCCGCCAGGTGCGAGGGTCAAATCGCCTGGGAGCATGAGACGACGCCGGTCACATATTGCCCAAACGGATCACCACGCCCGCGCCTATGCGGAGGTTGTTCTGGTTGTTGTTGCTGCCGTTGTCGACGGTGGTGAGCAGGTAATAGGCTTCCATAAGGCGGAATGAGAACCTTGGGCTTGCACGCAGGTCAAGGCCGCCGCCGATGTTTGTTGCAAAGGCGGCGCCTGCGTTTCCGGAGCCGGGGCTCGACCCCTGGACCAGGGTTCCGCTGGAGTGGGCGAGTCCGACGAGCACTTGGCCGAAGGGCTGTAGCGACGACCGGCCCAGACGCGGCAGATAGCGTCCGCCCGCTGTGAAGGTGCTCAGAGTGAGGCTCTCACTGGTGCTGGAAACGGCGCCTGCATGGACGATGGCGATGTCTCCGGCGAGGGCAAACTTCCCGGGTTTCACCGGCCACGCAAATGAGGCGTTGCCGCCGTTGAGGCTGAAGCAGCCGCAGCCGCCCGGCGGCACGTTGCTGTGCACATAGCTGTAGCCCAGGGCCAATTCAGCGCGAGGCGCGTCCTGGTGCGTGGGCGCCGACTGCGCAGCAGTTGCTGACGGCAGAGTGAAGACCGCGGCGATGGCCAGCAAAAGAACAAAGAGGGAATTGATCGAGAGTCGCATCGAGTTTCCTTTACTGCACTATGAGCTGGACGGTGGTGGTCTGAGCGTCGGTTCCGCTGGTTCCGGTAACGGTGATGGTGTAGGACTGGGACGGAGCTGTGTAGCCGAATCCGCCACCGCAGGCTGTGAGGGCCGTAAATGCGCCCAGCGATGCGATCAGCAGCACAGCCAGTGTGATCCAGCGGCGGCGGCGTTTGCCTGGCACCAGGCACAGCCCGATAACTGCCAGCGCTGAGGTGGCCAAGGGCCAACGAGAGCCGCGGGTGGCTGCCGTGGTTGTGGTCGACGCGGTTTGAACGCTGAGCGTGGAGTTGGCCGACGAGCTGCCTGGCGTAACGGAAGCCGGTGTGAAGGTGGCAACCGCGCCGGTGGGAAGTCCGCTGGCCGCGAGGCTTACGGCGCTTGAGAATGTGCCGTTCTGCGCTGTAGCGGTGATGGTGAACTGCGCAGCTCCGCCGGGCTGAACGGTCTGCGGCGCGGTGGGCGAGCTGAGGGTGAAGTTTGGAACTGGAGTTCCGGCTCCGGTCAGGCTTGCGGTCTGCGGCGAGCCGGCCGCGTTGTCGGCAACGGAGAGGGTGGCCGAGAAAGTCGCCACCGATGCCGGGGTGAATGTCACGTAGATGAGGCAATTCGCACCTGCCGCCAGAGTGGATCCGCAGGCGTTGCTGCCGGTGGAGACGGCGAAGTCAGTCGGGTTGGTTCCGGTGATGGTGATGCCGGTGATGTTCAGCGTGGCGTTGCCGGAGTTCGTCAGCGTAGCACTCTGCGCAGCGCTCGTGGTTCCTACCGTGGCTGTAAAGCTGAGCGGCGAAAGCGACGACAACGAGGCCACTGGTGCGGCGGCAGCGACAGTGCCGAAGTTGGCGGTGACGCTCTGGGGCGCGTTCATGGTGAGGGTGGTTGATGCACTGTTTGCGGATGCCACGCTACCCGTCCAGTTCGTGAACGAGAAGCCACTGTTGGCCGTGGCCGTGAGGTTGACCACCGTTCCCGGCGGATAGAACGTACCCGAGGCTGGGGAAACGGTTCCGTCGGCAGTGGGGCTGGCTCCAGTCGTCAACTGATAGGCGGTAGCGGTGAAGCTGGCGGTGTAGGTTGTGGCGCTGGTGGGCGCCGTCACTGAGTGCGAGATAGCTCCACCATCGGACCAGGCGGAGAAAGTGTCCTGTGTCCCGGCAAGGTTCTGCGGCGAGTTGGTGGCGATGGTGTGGCTGGAGCCGACGGTCCAGGTGAGGCTCTGCGTCGCGCTGTAGCTGGTTCCATCCACGCTGAGCGACAGCCCGGCGGGACTTGTGCCCACTGTCACCTGCACGGTGGCTGCGGTTACAGTGACCGTGTTCGATCCGGTCGCGGAGTTATAGGTTGTTGAGCTGTTCGAGTCCGGTGTATAAGTCACCGTCAGCGTGTCCGTGCTCGTCGCCAGCGATCCGGCCGGAACGTTGACGGTCGCGCTGCCTCCGCTGAGAGTTACTGATCCCGACGAATAGCTGCCGCTGCTCAGTGTGACCGAGCCCGTTGGCGTTGGGTTGCCACTGCCACCACTCACCGCGACCGTCACAGTCAAGAGCTGCGTTGTCGTTATGCTGGCAGGGGACGGTGTCACCGTCACCGTGGGCGTGATCTTCGCCGGGGTGGTCACAGTGACCGAGTTTGATCCCGTAGCGCTCGTATAGGTCGAGGCGCGGTTCGAGTCCGGCGTGTAAGTAGCCGTCAGCGTGTCCGTACCAGTCCCCAGCGATCCTGCAGGAATGTTAATACTTGCGCTGCCGCCGCTGAGGGCTACCGCACCCGATGAATAAGTGCCGCTGGTCAACGTAATCGACCCGGTCGGCGTGGGGTTGCCGTTGCTGCCGCTCACCGTAACTGTCACCGACAACGGCTGCGCCGTCGTAATACTGGTGGGAGACGGAGTAACTGTGACTGTGGGCGCAATTGGTGTCCCAGCGGCCAAAGCGGTCGGCTCGACGCTCCATAGATCGTTGAGGAGGCCTGAGGCGCTGTTGGCATCCTGGCCGGTGCCGCCGAAGAGCCAGAAGCGGCCGCTGCTGTTGGTCCAACTTACAGCTCCGTTACGGCCTCCGGGGGTATTTCCGGTTGCCGCGCTGCGGAGGACGCCATACTCTCCCGGTTCCCCGGCACAGATTTGGGTCACGCAGGACAGGGCGTTGTTTCCGCCGAGCCAGGCGCCATCGTCGGTGGAGAGCTGGTAGGCCCACACGTCGTTCAGGCTGCCGAGGCTGTCGTTGGCGTCGTACCCCTGGCCACCCATGAGCCACAGGTTGCCACTTTTGTCGCTCCAGCTCACAGCTCCTGTGCGTCCACCAGCGTCATTCAGCGCCGCCGGCACACCGAACGTGCCGTAGATTCCGGGCTGGCCGCTGAAAGTGGAGCCGGGTACTTTCTTTGTGCCTCCCACCCACGTCCACAGGCCCGTGGAGGGGCTGAACTCCCATAGATCGTCGAGATAGCCGTAGGTGCCGTTGACATCGATGCCTGACCCGCCAAACATCCAGAGATTGCCGCTATCGTCTGTCTGACTGGTAGCGCCGATGCGCGCTCCAGGGGTGTTTCCAGCTGCCGCGGTTCCCTGAGTGCCGTAGACGCCGAGTGCGCCGTCATGGGCGGGGTCACTTGTGTTGAGCGGACTCGTATTGCTGCCGGCGATCCAGGCCCACTGGTTGGTGGAGGAATTGAACTCCCAAAGATCGTTGAGATAGCCAGGGCTACCGGCGGAGTCATAGCCATATCCGCCAAAGAGCCAGAGGTTGCCGTTGTTATCGGTCCAACTTACAGCGTTTGCACGTGCGCCGGGGACATTTCCAGCGGCTGGAGTCCCCAGCGTTCCGTATACGCCCGATTGGTTAACTAAGTTGCTTCCGCCCATCCAGGCCCACAGGTTTGTGGATGGGTTGAACTCCCAAAGATCGTTGAACTGTCCGGGCGATTCCGTGTATTCGTAGCCGGCGAAGGGCTGAGCTTCTGCACCAGCGCCGCCAAAGAGCCAGAGATTTCCGCTCTTGTCGGTCCAGGCAACCGCTCCTGTGCGGCCTCCCGGGGTGTTTCCGGCGGCGGCCACACCCATCGTGCCGAAGACGCTGTTGATAGGAACATTTTGCGTGACGCCATTTATATAGCCGAGGATGAACGCGTTGCTGCCACTTATCCACGTCCATTGGTTGGTGGAGGGGTTGAACTCCCACAGGTCATTTAAATCGCCGGAGTCTCCGTTTGCGTCGAGGCCTGCGCCGCCAAAGAGCCAGAGATTGCCGCTGCTATTGGTCCAGCCCACGGCATTGTTGCGCGCTCCTGGGACGTTTGCAGCTGCCGGCGTCTGCAATGTTCCATAAACGCCAGCGCGGCCGCCGCTGCTGCCTACCGTGTTGCTGCCGGAGATCCACGCCCATTGCAGCGGACTCTGTGCCTGCGCCGAGACTGCAACGGTGTTCGACCCGGTGGCGCTGGGGTAGATGGAAGAGCTTGCTGAGTCGGGCGTGTACTTGGCGGTCAGCGTGTCTGTTCCGTTGCCAAGAGACCCGGCAGGGACTAGGATGACCGCGCTGCCGCCGCTTAGGGTGGTTGGCGCGGATGTGTAGCTGCCGCTGCTGAGAGTGACAGAGCCGGTGGGGGTGGGGTTGCCGGCGCTTCCGGCCACAAACACAGTGACCGCTAGATTCTCTGTTGCTGCGATGCTGGAGGGCGACGGCGTCACGACTACTGCGGCATTCATTCCATAGCCCGTCAGGGTGGTGAAATTATTGTTTGCGTAGGCACCGTTGGCGAACTCGAGAGCCGCAGTAAATGTTCCGGCTGTGGGAGGCGTGAAAGCGATGGTAATGGTGCAGGATGCGCCGCCGAGAAGATCGTTCGGACAGTTATTGGCAACTATGCTGAACGCGTTCGGGAGGGCTTCATCGAGCCTGATATCAACCGGGAAATAGGGAATGTTTCCGACGTTCGCGAAGGTCGCAGCCTGCGTGGCAGTGGTGGCGCCGACAGCCGATGTAAAAGTAAGCGAAGCGGGAGTGAGCGTCTGCGCAAACAGACTGGCGTTGAAAGTGACTGCGTTGGAAGTGCCGCCGCCGGGAGGCGAATTGACCACCGTAATGGGCCATGAGCCTATAGTGGCAACGTCGCTGGCGAGGATTTGCGCGGTGAGTTCCGTCGCGCTCACATAGGTGGTGGCGCGCGGGCTGCCGTTGAAGTCGACCACTGAAGCGGGAATAAAACCTGACCCGGTCACTGTGATTGTGATCCCTCCCACGCCGGCCTGGATGACAACTGGCTCAACCCCGTTTTGGTTCGTCGAAATAGCAGGCACCGGGTTGCCGGTGATCATCACGGTGCCTGATCCCGTCGCGTCGCCGTAAGTTGCCGCGCTCGCTGCGTCCGGAGTATAAGTGGCAGTGAGCGTGGCAGTGCCCACCACGAGCGAGTTTGCGGGGATGGTAATCGTCGCGCTGCCGCCGCTCAATGGAGTCGCAGCGGAGCTGTAACTTCCGCTGGAGAGCGTTACGGCCCCGGTAGGCACCGGATTGCTGCCTCCGCTGACATTGATTGTTACGTCCAGAGGTTGATTCGCGACGATGCTGGGCGCAGATGGCGACACCGTAACACTGGGCGTGATGCTCCCCGCCGCTATCTCAAATTCCCAGACATCGTTGAGATTGCCAAAGGTGCCGGCGCTGTCATAGGCCTGCCCGCCAAGAAGCCACAGATTGCCAGTCTTATCCACCCAGCTTGCACTCTCGTAGCGTCCTCCGGGGACGTTCCCGGCCGCCGCAACTCCCGGCGTGCCGTAGACACCGGGGACAATGAAACTGCTGGGCACGTCTTTCGTCCCTGCCACCCAGGTCCACTCGTTTGTCGTCGGATTGAACTCCCATAGGTCGTTGAGAAGCGCACTGACATCGTTGCCGTCATTGCCCTCGCCTCCAAGGAGCCAGAAATGGCCCTGGTTGTCGGTCCACTGAAGGGCGCCAGTACGCGCACCGGGAATGTTGTGCGATGACGCCACCCCCAGTGTGCCGTATATTCCGGGTTCGCCACCAAGTGCGCTGCCTCCCATCCACGTCCACTCGCTCGTGGAGATATCGAACTCCCAAAGATCGTTCTCAGCGCCAAAATTCTGTCCGCTGTCGAATCCTTCGCCACCAAAGAGCCACAGATGTCCTGCGCTGTCGCTCCAGGAGCTTGCCTGCCAGCGGCCCCCCGGGGTGTTTCCAGCCGCCGGGGTTCCCAATGTGCCATATTGGCTCGAGAAGGTCGATTCTGTTTTGCTGCCCGTCACCCAGATCCATTGTTTGCTCGATGGGTTGAACTCCCAGAGGTCGTTGAGGAAGCCGTCAGTATTTGCGGAATCGTATCCCCCGCCTCCGAACAACCAGAAGTTTCCGTTGCTGTCGACCCATGCGGCCGCCGCTGAGCGGCCGCCTGGGATATTGCCGGCAGCCGCCGTACCTTTCGTTCCGTATACCCCCGGTACGCCCACGCCCGTCACAAAGGTGTTCACTCCGCCCATCCAGGTCCATTCCTTCGTGGAGGGATTGAACTCCCAGAGATCGTTGAGGTCATCGCGATTCCCGGCAGAGTCGAAAGCAACGCCGCCAAAGAGCCAGAGGTTTCCGCTCTTGTCGGTCCAGGTGGCAGCCCCGTTGCGGGCGCCGGGAATGTTTCCCGGCGCAGCTGTTCCCAATGTGCCGTAGACCCCAGGCTGCCCGCAGAGAATTTGTGGGATTGGGGAGCAGGAGGGAACCGCATTGCTGCCTCCCACCCAGGTCCACTCGTTCGTCGAGGGATTGAACTCCCAGAGGTCATTGAGGAGGCCAATGGTGTTGCTGGCATCGCTTCCTTCACCACCAAAGAGCCAGAAGTTGCCGTTGCTGTCAGTCCAGCTCGCAGGCAGATAACGGCCCCCAGGGATGTTCGTGGCAGCAGGAGTTCCCAGCGTGCCGTAGACTCCGGGCACGCTGGCGCCGGCTCCAACTTTGGAGCTTCCCCCCATCCAGGTCCATTCGTTTGGAGCCGTCTGGGCAAAAGCGGCCGGTGCGAGCAGGCCAAGGACGAGAACCGCGAGACAATGGATGGATTTCCTGGCAACCATGGGGACGCTCCTTTGGGTTTCTAGCCTTGACGAGGACCGTTGAAGGCGCTGCCTGGGGGGGGCAGTCTGCCGCTGCGGGAGCTCCCGCAGCCGAATCCCTGCTTGACTGATACGGCGTGAAAGCGCGCAAAAGTACGTCAGGTCCCGCCGCAGGAATGTGCGACCTCACGCGTCCACATAGGTTCCAACCCTTGCTCAGCTTTGGAATTCACTTCTCTCGGTAGCCGGTTTTTCGTCCAAGTGAAACTGATTTTGTAAACACTGGCAGGCTCTTGGTTGCTTATCAAAGTGGATGCTATTCGCGCCCGAGTGTGGAAGCCGGCAACTTCGCCCCCCGAACTTCTCGTCCAGAGGCCGAAGTGCATGTGAGTCGAAAGCTGAGAGCTTTACATTCCCTTGCCGGTGAGACTGACGATTTGTTGGTTGACACGTGCGTTATCTGCTATGGTCACGCTGCCCGTCAAGGTTCCATGGACGGTTGGAGTAAATGTCACACTGAAGAGACAACTTGAGGACGGGGCCAAGGCGGTGCCCTTTCCGCAGGTAGTACCGGAAGCCAGGGCGAAGTTACCGGTAATGCTCACCGATGACAACACCAGCGGCGTAGTTCCCATGTTGGTCAGCTTCACAGACTGTGGCGCGCTTGTCGTACCGACCTTTTCACTCGCGAAGTTAAGGCTCGTTGCGCTCAGATCGGCTAGAGGATTGATTACCGCAGCGGTCAGTGAAACATTCTCCGGGCTTCCGTATGCGTTATCCACGACACTTAGAATGGCAGTCTGCGGGTTATAAGACGGCCCTGCCATAAAACCTACTTCGATGGTGCAGCTCTTGCCGGCGGCCAATGAACCTGGACAGAGGTTTACTTCGGCAAATTCTTTGGAATCCCCGCCGGAGGCGATCGAGAAAAAGGGTGTGCTGATCGTCATCGGTGCGTTCCCAACATTGGTCACCGTCACGCTCTTGACCGTAATGGTTCCGAGATAGACCGTGCCAAAGTTAAGGCTGGATGGCGATACGCTGGCCAGCGGGCCATTCACAGACTGTGTGACATTTGCGGAAGTAGTGGCAGTGAAGTTGGCATCACCAGGATAGGTTGCAGTCAGAGTCCTGTAGCCGACTGAGACAAACGTGATCGAGCAGTTTCCAGCGCCGGAGCTCAAAGCACCTGCACAGGATTCGCCCGTGCTCGCGGCCACGGTCACCATGCCCGTCGGCGTGCCGTTCCCGGATGCCTGGAAGTTCACTGCCACGGCTTGCCCGGGGGCTGATGGGTTGGGTGTGTTCGAGGTTATTTTGACGGTCGATGAGGTCTTGGCAGCTTGAGTCGAGGAACTCACCGTTGGTGCAGCACTGTAGTTCGTGTTGCCTGGTTGATTAAAAGACACCGCGCAAGATCCGGCGCCGCTCGTCATGGAAACCGTTGCAGAGCCTGAACCACTACCCTGGTTCTCCGCTAGCAGGATTGGATATTCATCTGCGGGCCGCTTCTGATTTGCTTCAGAAGCACGGTGTCGTCCTCGATTGGATTGGAAACAATGAGACCTGCCGCGATTGCGTCCAGTTCTCTTTGCTTTCGAACGCGGCTGTTGTAAGCAGCAGCCGCGTCGGCGCCGACGGAGATACGCCTGCGCATTCCGTTCTCGTTCCAATCGAGGTAGTAGGCGCCTTCCGGGTGCTTCTCCTGCCGGTCATTGACCATCACCCAATCGGGTTTAATGCGGCAGTTGGGTCCGACGATAACGGGGCTGTAGCGCTTGCCTTCGGGGGTGTCGATACGCTTGGTGATATTCACTTGCATGGGGCTCTCCCACGGCAAATTCGTATCCCAGTTCGTATCCCAACCCTGTGACTCGGTCAAACTTGCTGAAAGGGAAGAGGTTAAATGGTCGGGGCGGAGGGATTCGAACCCCCGGCCCTCTGCTCCCAAAGCAGATGCGCTACCAGGCTGCGCTACGCCCCGACGTTCTCTCACGATTGTATCGCGAATCCGATTGTGCCTGCGCGAAGGTTGAGCCTGAGTTCAAGGCAGACGCATCTTGATTCCTGAAGTCTTGGTTCACCGCCCGAACAGGTTCTCCGGCAGCTGTTGAGTCTCACCCTTCATTCGCCGCCGCATTACGATGCATCGGCCGGTCTTCCTCAATAATTCCGCTTCAATTTGCAGATCATTAACCCTGAAGCGCACACAATACTCTCGTGAGCACCCAGAGCAAACCCGGCCAACACGTCGCCCAGCCCTGGAATCAATCCGATAAGGCCATCCAGTCCGAAGCGGATTCCTCTGTGCCTGGGATCCGAAATGCTTCGTCCAGCAGGATCTCGAACCCATGCAGGGTGCTGTCGCGGGAGAGCCATGCTCCGCGATTCCACCGGTCCGGGCTGGGAGCCAATCCTTCGCAGTACGCTCCATCGATAGATAGGCATGACGCCTCGGGCCGATGCTGCGGGTTACGAACTGGACCGGGCACGGCCGCGTTTCCCTCCGGCCGGGGCCGTTCTTCCAGCCTGATTCGATGCTACAATCGAAAGGGTATACGGCGGCTATAGTTCAGTGGCAGAACGCCTGTCTGTGGCACAGGATGTCGAGGGTTCGATCCCCTCTAGCCGCCCCAATTTACACGGACCGCAGGGGACGTAATGAGCCCAGTTGGCCGAATCGCCGAGTCTCCGTGAACCCAGAATCCCAGCAAAAACAAGAGTTTGACCGCAGACCCGGCGGGGCTTCGGAGTGGCTTACCCAATTTGAGCCGTGCCTCGGCCTGAGCAACGGCCATCTCCAGACCATCGTAGGCAATTATCTTCCCCGGCCTCCCTTTCGCATGGAGGGCAATGCGGAAACCGTGGAGGTGGACCCGGAGGATGGAAGCCGAGTGCTGTGCCATTGCCACTGGCAGGCCGAGCCGGACCGGGGCAAGCGCCTCACGCTGGTCATGGTCCACGGTCTCGAGGGCTCCTCAAACTCCCGGTACATTCAGGGCATCACCGCGCGAGCCTGGGACGCCGGCTGCAACGTGATTCGCATGAACATGCGCAACTGCGGAGGCACGGATGCGCTGACACCCACGCTCTATCACTCCGGACAATCCGGCGACGTAGGCGCCGTGGTGCGCCATTACGCGCAACAATTCTCCCTGGAGCGCGTTGCGCTGGTCGGCTACTCCATGGGCGGCAACCTGGTGCTCAAACTTGCCGGAGAATGGGGCAACCAGTCACCACTATGCGCCGTGGCCGCAGTCTGCCCGGCAATCGATCTGGCCGCCGGCGCCGATGCCCTGCACGAGCCGTTGAACCGCGCATATGAATGGAATTTCCTGCGCGGCTTAAGGAAGCGCTATGCACGCAAGAGGGAACTGTTTCCTGCCAGTTATGAGCCACCTGCGGAGATTGGACCGGTGCGCTCCATTCGCCAGTTCGATCACAAGATCGTCTCGCGCTACTGCGATTTTCGCGACGCCGACGACTACTACTACCGCGCGGCCAGCGCCCGCGTAATTGACCGGATCGCCGTTCCCACGCTCATTCTGCACGCGCAGGACGATCCCTTCATCCGCCTGCTGCCGGACACCCGCGCCAAAATCATGGCGAACCCGCACATCGCTTTTGTTGAGACGCGCCACGGCGGCCATTGCGCCTATCTGTCTCGCGATCCGGGTAACGACATTCATTGGGCAGAGGCAACCGCGATCCGGTATCTGCTGGCGGCGACAGGACAACCGAGTGGAGGCTGACTGGGAGTTCGAAGTGGGCGGCGAAGGGCCGGTGATTGAGGCCCACTGGCCGGGCTTTGTCGATCTCCGTCTCAACCCTGACCACGCAATTCAGTTGCCAGAGGCCGCCGGTTTTCCAGAACTAGCCGTTGCCTTGGGCAAGCTGAACGCCAACGTCTCTCCGGTCTGGACATCGAAATGCGGCGTCTGGACGCTGAGCGATCCCGAAATGTTCGATCCCGACGAGTTCGACGCGGCAAAGGGATCCACTGCCCACACCAACGGGTGTTACATTGACCTGCTGCCAAAAAGCATCGAGCAATGGCCCTCTCCGGACATGGTTGCCGATTGCGGCAAAGCCTGGTGCAAGCAGTTCCGCGGTGTTCCGCAGCGCTGTTGCCGCGTCGACCTCATCATCCGTCGCGCCTTCATTACCTCCGGCCAGTTTGATCTGGGAGTTACCGCCTACCTTACCGCTTGCGGAGAATTCGCAACAGAGGCCAATGCCGTGCTCCGGAAAGCTACCCGCCCATTTGCCGATGTTCTATGCAGCCCATCGAAGATACAATAAGAAAGCACCGGCGAGTAGCTCAATTGGATAGAGCAAAGGCCTTCTAAGCCCTTTTTCGTATAACTTCCAAGCCTGGTAGAATCGGCAAGATCACCCATACACCTCTGATAAATAGAAGGTTGCTGAAACATGCCATCTTGCATACGGTTACATGAAATGGCACACAATACGGGTACACTTGGCTACAAATCGGCTACCGACTTCGCTGTGCGACACGTTGCAAAATGTAGCCTTGTGGTCCGACCCCTCAATCATGCTGAATCGCTCTGCAGGGTTCTTGCTCCTCGTAGTTCATTCCTTGCGCCTCTGCTACGCCTTCATAACTAAGTGCCGATCCTTCGTAGTAGGCCCCTATCATTACTCCATTTGTTCCGTTCGCCGTCGCCATGCCTGAGCCGTACCACTCCGCGAAGGCTGTCATGCGAACATCAAAGGCGGCAGGCGCAACAATCCCAGCTCCAACAACTGCTCCTTCGAAAACGGCAAAATCATTTACAGTGCCATATGACTGTCCCCATATCGGATTCTGGAAAACCCCCTGTTGTAGAGCATCCGAATATGACTCCGCGGGGGACGCATCGAATCCTGATAGGGTAAAGTACCCGTTACCGTTTGCATTTACCGAGTACAAATCGCCGTTTGTCACATTTGTATAGGCTGCGCTCGAAGTCATGAGGCAGCCGTCGCAGTCTACATAATATCCGTTGTCTTGCTCACTATGGCAGTCACTGGATAGGATAGTTACGGAACCACCCTCATCTTAGACGCAATCCTTCCCGCTCGGATCGGTGTTACTCAGCGGATTGTTCATCGCATAGACATACGGTTGAAGCTCTGCGGGTTGCCTGGGTTATAGCTTCCGCCATAGGGTCGGGCGACATGAAGCGGCCCTGCGCATTGGAATACTGCCGGAACTGGGGATGGTCTGTGTCGGACTCATAGTCGCGATCGAGCCCGGCAAAATGATACGCGTCCTGGTCATCGCCGAATGGCAGGGATGTGAAATCTCCTAGCACATATCCATTGTACGAGGTGTTCTGGCTCTCGGTCCCCACCCAACCCTGATACTGGAAGTTGGTCACGCCGCTCGCGTAAAACGCAACAGGTTTGGCGCCCCAGTAGTACTGGCCTTGAATCTGCGCCTGCGTGGACCCATTCCAGATGGAGACGCGCTTGCCTGCCTCGTTGAACACAAACTCCGTCGCCGTCGAGCCCACCACCGTCCGTATCCGCTGGTTCAGCGCATTATAGAAGTACTGCGCCGTCGAGCCGCGGTCCACCGCCGTCACATTGCCTTCCGCGTCGTAAGTGTAGGCGTGGAAGGTATCGTTTGCCAGGTTTCCTGCCGCGTCGTAGGCGAAGCCGGCGGTATTGATCTGGTTTGCCGCCGCGTTAAGACTCAGCGCAGGAGAGAAGATTTGAGGAATCCCATGTCTCAGAAGCGAGACATGGGGCACCCACATTTCTTACTGGTCAGACGTGGGCCACCCGCCCCTAATCGTATCGGTCGGACTGCAAATTGACTTTTCAGGGCTTAAGTCAAAACTACCCAACCTCAAGAGATTTTTGGCGCGATCGCTACTTCTTGGGCAAAAGACCGCTTTTGCCATTTTTAAGAAAAAGCCCCATTGATTCCTGAGGCTTTACGGCACGCAACCCCGACCCAGAGGGTGCCCCAGTACCCCGGTCGTGCCCTTATCAGAACAGGACTTCTGCCACAGGCTGCTAGCTGAATGCAGTAAGCACTCTATCCAGTCCACTTAGCCTCAAATTGCAGGGACAGCGGAAGCGCGAACCCAGTCTCACACGATTGCCTCCGCATCCCGTGCGGCAGGTAAATGAATACCTTGCGGCAGCCGCTAATCGAAGTGGCGGCGATTAAACGGTTGTCGACAGGGCCATCTATCTCCTGTTGAGTCAATGCGGCTCATGCTCACTCCACCGTTACAGCGACCGCAGTGGTCGCCTTGGCGGCGCCGCTTGTGCCCGTCACCGTAAAGGTATAGCTCCCTGCGGTTGTTCCGGAGTCAGGTGGATTTGTTCCAGCACCGCCTGGAACTTTCGATGCAATGACATTGCCGCATCCGATAGACGCTCCGGCGATGACCAGAAGCGCCAGCAGGCCAAACAGAGTCTGCCATTTTTGCCGCCGGAGCGGCAGAGCGAAGAAGAGCAGTGCTGCAAGCGCCCCTCCTCCGCCGAAGCCGATTATCTTCTGGAACGGGCTATGGAGCGCCGCGGTTGACGCCGCCGTGGTGTTGATGGTGAGCGTCGCAGTTACGGGTGCCGTTCCTGATATAGCTGCCGGTACGGCGGCCGAACAGGTAGGCGCGTCGATCGCGCCCGTAGGGCTGGAAGTAACAGCACAGGTGAGTGCGACGCTGCCCACAAAGCCGCCGCTCGGCGTAATGGTGATCGTCGCAGTTCCGCTTTGTCCGGCCGACGCGATGCTGATTGGCGCGCCGTTCAGTGTGAAAGCCGGTGTCGCGATTGGAGCGGACACTGTCATGGCGAGGCTTGTCGTTTCGACGACGCTCCCCGAGCTACCGGTCACGGTTGCAGAATAAGCTCCTGGGCTGGTTGTTGCCTGCGAGCTGAGGGTTAGCGTAGCCGTTACCGCCGCCGCCCCTGAAATAGCTGCTGGTGCGGTAGACGAACAGGTAGGCGCATCGATTGCACCCGATGGGCTGCCGGTGACAGCACATGTGAGCGCCACACTGCCCATAAATCCGTTGCTCGGCGTAACGGTAATAGTCGAGGTCGTCGAGTCCCCCTGAGCAACGGCAGTCGTCGGGGTGGCGCTCAATGAGAATGCGCCCACGGGTGCTGAAGTTTGGATTACGTAGGCAGCGCTCTCGACATTGCTGCTGCCTCGCGTGGAGCTGATGGCGATGGCCTCGATTGTCTCCGATGCCGCGACAGCAATCGTACCCGCATATCGGGTCGATGCTGCGGTCGGTGTCGTTCCATCGGTCGTGTAGTAGATTTTCGCCGCGGCATCTGTATCTGAGAGGGTTACCTGCTGAGCGGAAAGATAAGTGCCACCGGCCGGCGAGAAACTCAGCGGCGGCGTCTGGCCGGTGAGCGTGAAACTGGCGCTGGTAACGCCACTCTGCACGTACCCGGCTGCGCTCGCAATCGCTTTAACGGTGGTGTCCGCACTGATTGTGAGCGGGCCCGTGTAGAGCGTTGACGCTGGGGTTGGCAGCGTGCCATCCTGCGTGTAGTAAATGGACGCAGCCGCCGTAGTAGTGGAAAGAGTAACGCTCTGGCTCGCGGAAAATGTTCCGCCAGCCGGGGTAATCGTCGGCGCAGCCGCGTTTGGTCCCGCATTGAAGAGCCCGTATACATCCACTTGTCCGTGCGCCGCGACGTACACCTTGCCATTCGTCACGATTGGAATAGAGAACTTGTTGGCAGGCCCGGCAGCATCGCGCGCGGAATTCGTGTCGCTCTCATAGATTGTGTTAGTAAGGTCGGTAGCGTTCCACGCATACAGCACCGCAGGTCCATCGGTGTTGAACTGGTCCGACCGAACCGCCCAGGCAATGCCATTCTGCGTTCCATTGGAGGACACCGAAAAAGAAGCCCCCGGAAATTGTGACACGATGGTCGATTGGCTCGAGGGATCGGGGCTCAGCACCCCATTGGTTATTTCGTACATCTTTGGTACATCGCCGCCGCTGCCTGTATCGCCGCTGGCCCATACGTAAACATTGCCGTTCCAGTAGGCTGGAGTGCCCCAATACCCTTTGGTCTCATTCGGAAGGTCCTGAAGGGCATTGGTGTTTGATGTGGCCCCCGCGAGATACCCACCGAGTTGGTCGCGATCCAAGACCAGGATCCTCCCTTCCTTGCCTTCCTGCACCAGAATGTGCGGGTGCGCTCCCTGCTGGTCCGGAATCATCACCACGCCGCCCGAACCCTGGTCCAGATCGCCAGTGTTGAGAGTCTTATAGTTGAACGAGGTAAACGCATCGGTCGGCGTGATCCCGCCGTTTGCAAGACTGAAGTCGACAATACTCTGGCCCAACTCGGTGTTTGCGCTGAAAGGAGGGTAAGTGCTGTGCGTGCCATTGCCGGTTGCCAAAAACATCCGCCCACCCGGTGCGTCATCGTCAATGGGCATGCCTGCGCCCGACTCCCAAATCCCGGCGCCATCGCCATTCGGCGAAAGACACAACACCCCACTCTGTGCCATCGTTGCTGCGTTATATGCAAACAAAAAGCCGTGCCACGGCCCATTGTCTCCGTGCGCGGCGTATCCGAAATAGACATACCCGTTGTAATAATCCAGGGCACTGCGCTGGTTCTCCCACAAGGGGCTGAACGTCAGTTGTCCACCGGAACTGCCATTGCCGGTACCCGCTATTGTCGCGGTGATATCCACCGGACTGTTAGGCTGCTCCGCACCGGTAACAATGTTGATTGCGTGCAGCCGTGAGAAGTACGCGCCGTTCTCTTTGGTCGCGGCCACCACATACAGAGTGTTCGTTGCAGGATCGATGGTACCTGTGCCGGTGATGCCAATCGTCGGAGCAACGTCCGGCGAACCAGTATCCTCCCACGGAACTGCCGTCGCTCCCGCGCCGGCTCCGTGTGCGGTATTGAGCAGGCTGACCTGCCATATTGCCTTCGCATTTGCACCGCCGTTCGAATCCGCATCGAAGGCGTAAATCGAGTCGTTCGACGTCGCAACGAAGAGGACATTATGCATCAATCCGTCGCTCATCGTCAGCCCAGGGACATAGAGCGGCAATGAATAAACGGTGCTATCCACTGCAACTGAAAAGAGCTTGCCAAACGAGTTCACGTTCACATTAGCCTGCGTCAGCCCGGTCTCATTCGTATTCTGTCCGGCATGCGTCAGGTCATAGCGCCATGTCAGTACTGGCACAGGAGTGGGTGATTGTGCCATCAGCGTTGTCACCGGCATGCAAAACACAGCCAATGCAAAAAAGCTGAGCAAAACAAGACTCCACCGCGTTTCATTTAATGTGGCGGAGGCCCCACGCGCGGAGCCGCAAGAAGAAAAAATGGAATGCTCAAACATGCAGAAGCACCTTCACCAAGGAAATGAATGAGGAGTTGTCTGCAGGGTGAGCAAGGAGCGGACAAAACCAAGTTGTGCGGTGCGGCGCATTGGGCTCATGCGAGAGCCTCTCTGGTTGCTCACAATCGACAGGCGGTCAAGCCGTTCCTGTCACTCCAGCCATCGTGGGTCTAGCCGTATAACCGAGTCGTGCAACAATAGGGATGCAAGAATTGGAGTTTTTCGACCGAACCTGCCCTCAGGACAGGTACAAGCATTCGATGGCACCCTGAGTGATGCGGTTGCTCGCACCAGATCGACATGCGGATGCCGTTACCGCAAAATCTGCGCGGAAGGTCAAATCACATGTTGTCTTTTCAGAGTCTTGGGAGCACATCGCTCCGCTCCACAATAGCCGTTATGTGTCTATCGTTGTTGACGCTCGCTCCAACCTCGATTCGATCTCAAACGTCCGGCGAGATGCAACCAGGCATCGCCTGGCAAGTACGAGGTTCATGGCAACTTGAAGGCAAGGCCGCGCCGATTCTCACCGGCGACGCCATACAGCCCGGATCGCTTCTGCAACCGGGCGAAGGGACCACAAATCACTCGATCACCGTTTTGCTACCCGACGGTCAACGCATTCTCTACGAATGCTTCACCGCGGAAGACTGCGCGCGTGGCTTCCGTGTGCCTTCGCTCTACCGCAAGCCCGAACCGTTCGCCGTCGACATGCTGGCGCGCGTTCAAGCGGTGCTTGGCCGCAGAAGGGATGATTCATCGATGCGATCGAAGAGCCAGCATGCGCCTCGATTGCCGCGCGATGAGGAACTGGTAGTGCTGGGTCCCGGAAATCGAGTCCATGTCCAAGGCCTGGTCGAACATCTTCCCGATGGCCGCTACACGTACGACCTGCGACAACTCGATCACGCGTATCCACGCCAGTCCGATCTCGTCCTTGAAAAGAATGCCCCCTCCATTGACCTCGCACTTCCTTCTCCCGGACTCTACGTCATAACGATCACTGACGATCTGAACACGCCGCGCATCGATCTATTCATCGCCGCCATAAAACCCGCGCAGGAGAAGAGCTTCGAGAAATCCTTCGGCGCCGCCAAGGGGCAGATGGAAGAGTGGAATGAAGACTACCAGGGCTGGCCCACGCATGACCTGCAACGAGCTTATCTGGAGTCACTGATGCTGGGCGTGAAAGCGCTGACCACAGATAGGACGCCAAGCGCGGCAGAACAGCGTCCCTCCAGTATCGGGGCAGGTGCCGGCAACACAGGAGAGGAGCGGGCTGGCGTAACCGCGGAGCCCTCGTTCCTTCCCAAACCTGGCGTGTTTGACGAGGATACGGCAGTAGCGTTGCGTTGTGACTCGCAGGACGCCACCATTCACTACACGGTAGATGGCTCTCAGCCAGTCACCAGTTCACCGGTGTATCGTGCGCCGATCATGGTGAAGGGAACGGAACTGACCATCAAGTCATTCGCCAGCGTGGCGGGTAAAAAAGACAGTCCAATCGTCACCGGAATTTTTCGCATTAAATAATCGCTCGTGGCATAGAAGATGGCCGTTGAAATCGGTGGATTCGAACCCTTCCGACCAGGGGAAGTCTCCGAGATGGTCGAGAACTCCGGCGAGAGGGAGAGCAGCCGGTTCAGCCCGGCTGCCCACCTGTTGGCTTAGAGCTTTGGGACTACCACCAGACCGTTCAACCCGTAAGCATTTGCGACCTTGTAAGGCGACCCTGGGGCTTCGCTGATGCTCGTTGGCGTCACGGTGTACACATACAGTTCCCCAGTCGAGTAGCTGAGCGCGTACAGGTGATTTGTGTTATCCCAGGCCAGTTGGTCGATGTTGACAGTGGGTAGCAGCAGCGCGCTGTAGGACGTAATGGGAGCTGCCCCGTTGAAGTGGAAGATTTGCAAGCCTGGAGCCCCTGCCACGGCCAGCAGCTTGCCCGATGCCGACATTTTCATATTGCTGATATTTACGATCGCGGACGTGGGCATATCCTCCCAGGTGTTGCTTGAGGAGATGCTGCCGGTGGTGTCGTTGATCGTGTAGCTGGCCAACTGCAGGGAACCGTAGACATCGCAGCAACTGGAGAAGCTCGTATTCAGCAACGCCACAGCAAGATGACTGGCGGGATCGGCCTGAACTAACATTGGAAAGAAGAACCACGGACCGCCTGGGGTGTTTGGATCAGTCGCTGGGCCCTTATCCGTAAAGTTCCAATTTACATCCAGAGCGCCATCGGCGGGGCGGGCAAGCGTTGAGAATGAAGTATCGGAGTAACCGGCAAACTCAGCAAATACACCGTATGCGAATTTGTCATTGCTGCTGACTGTTGGCCCTGTAGTACTCGTGGCGTCGTGACCCGCCGATCCGTTGTAGTGGACTGATCCGAGGAACTTCAGTGCCCCGTTGGATTCCACTTTGTAGGATTGCCATGCCACACATGTGACGGACCCACCATAAAATATGCCCGAAAGCTGCACGTAGAAGTACTTCCCTGAATGGTCCAAAAAGGAGTCTAATCCGGCAGTGTCGCCGCACTCAGAGCCGCTGTAGCTTTGTGTATTAATTTCTGACACCTGTTTGCCCACCCCCCCGTCGGACTCGATCTTGTAAGTGTGAAGATAGTCGGTACCCACACTGATGAGGTAGCTCCCGTTGCTGCCCTCCATCTGACCGGTGTCCGCGAAGGACGAACCCTCGACCAGAGTGAGCTTGCCGGTCGCGGTCGCGTCGTACACGTTGATTCCCTTGGTTGTTTGAACATAAATATGGGCCACGGGTGCGGTAGTGGTTGCCTCGGGGGTCGATTCTGGGGTTGCGGTCTGGGTGAAGGCTGGCCCTGCTGAAAGCAAGGCAAAGGATAATACAAGCTTGAAACCGGTTACTGCGTTAGTCATTCATACACCTGCGGTGTTAGTTGCAGGATTGGCTGCGGTAGTTGTCGATGCCTGAAGTTATTCGACGAAATACAGATCGAGCTTTGAGCCAGATTGCTCAGCATCGCAGCCGACAGCATGAAAGACTCGCTTCGAAGTAGCTAAACCCGCCCTCCTAACGACGGGACCAACCCTTGAGCAAGGCACTTAGCCGCCGGCACTTTCGCATCCCGGGTGCACTTAATTCAGCCAATATCCAAAGGCGGCATAATGAAGACCTTGCCCTGTGTTCTGTCTACACTCGTGGCGTTCTCAACGCCGGCATTTGCCACTGTCACTGTGACTGCTCCGGCTACCGGAGCGACTGTTACATCTCCTGTACACTACGAGGCAAGCGCGACCACGACCACGTGTGCGAAGGGCGTGGCGTCGATGGGGGTCTATGTCGACGGCATACGCATCTACGTCGTGGACGCAACAACAATGAACACCGAGATCGCCATGGCTGTGGGATCCCATAAATCTACAGTGGAGGAGTGGGATCGATGCGGTGGAGCATCGGTTTTCCATATCGTTCTCACTGTCGAAGCATCGACATCGGCGGCGCCCACCGTAAGCATCACCGCCAATTCCAACACCATCAACGACGGCAGTTCGTCCAACTTGACGGTGATTGCCACCAATTCCACTTCGGTCAAGGTGACCGGATCGGACGGCAACACTTACAATTTGGCGGCGAATGGCGGAACACAAATAGTGAGCCCCACTGTGACTACTACATACACCGCTGAAGCAACAGGATCCGCAGGGAATGCTTCCGCCGAAGCGACAGTTACAGTGACGCCCGCGCAAGGTGCGCAGCCATTCAACCACGTTGTATTCATGCTTCAAGAGAACCACTCGTTCGACAATTACTTCGGCATGCTGAATCCCTACCGTCAGGCCAACGGCTGGAATGTGGGCGAAGACGGCGTCACATACAATGTGGATGGCATCGACGACAAGCTGGATACCATCAGCAATAAAGATGATGCGGGCACGGTGTATCCGCTCTTCAAATTCAAATCCACTTGCGCAGACGATATGAGCTCGGACTGGCTATCGAGCTATGGAGACGCCAATCGATACGACTTTCTCGATACGCGCCCTATTCTGATGGATGGCTTTGTTCACAACGCCGAGGGCTACGCAAAGAGCTGTGCGAAAGGCGGCGGCACTTGTGCAGGCTCCTTCACCGATCTCAATGGCGAGCGGTCCATGGGGTACTATGACGAGGCCTTTCTCAATTACTACTACTACATGGCATCGCAGTTCGCGGTATCCGACCGCTGGTTCTCGCCGGTGGCAAGCAAAAGCGTTGATAACCGTATAGCCACTTTCACCGGGGGCACCACGCAAGGCCTGGTGAAAGATCCCGGCGGCGACGATCATGTGGGTCAGCTTGATATAGCCAACATTTTTGAAGAACTCGACGGGGCCAACGTGTCGTGGAAGATTTACTACACCGTGAGCGAGGGCTTTTGCCTCGAAGAGGATGACTGCGGCGCCTCGGGCTACGACAAGTACCCCGCTACAGATTTCTCCAAATTGACTTACGCGAATAAATACCTCCATGAGAATGCCTCGGGCGCTGCCTGCGCGGCTCCCACGCAGAGTTCCAGCGTAGTTGGCGACCCGTCGAATTCCTTTTGCATCGACACCGCCCACATTGCCCCGCTGTCGACTTACTACAGCGATCTCACCAATAACACGCTTCCCAGCTTTGCATTCATCGAGGCCGGCTACGGGAACAACGATGAGCATCCAGGATCGGGCCAATCAATTCTGGAGGGTCAGGCGCAGGTGGCAAAGGTCGTGAATGCATTCATGGCCAGTCCCGCGTGGAGCGATTCCATCTTCTTCCTCAGCTACGACGAGGGCGGCGGACCCTACGACCATGTTCCGCCGGTGCCCGGCCATTCGAACGAGAACACCGATGCGTCCCTGGGATCCATTCCGGATATCTCATCGATCGCCGTGAACGCCGATACTTACGATCCCTGTTTGCCAACCGGCGGGGCGCCTTCCCTTCATTGCGACCTGGTTTCGAGCTATCCCGGAGCCCATTCGTCGGACGCGGCGGCGGTTAACGGCTTTGCCGCGCAGCTTGGATTCCGGCTGCCGAATCTCATCGTCTCGCCTTTCACCAAGAAGCATTACGTGTCGCACACGCCGATGGATCATACAGCGGTGATCAAGTTTGTCGAGACCCGGTTTATTGGCAGTTCCGCGCATCTAACTCTGCGCGATGCCGCGCAGCCCAATCTGCTGGAGTTTTTTGATTTCGCCACCCCGCAGTGGTTTGTGCCGCCTACGCCGCCGAGTCCGGTGACAGCTGAATCGCTGGGCTACAATCCATGCGCCCCAGCGAGCATGGGGCCATGAACATGAGACGACCGTCGAACGTCCGGCTTCACTGAACGGGGACTGGTCAACTTATGGTCGAGTAGCCCCGCGGAATTTCACCGCTTTTGCAGGACACCCGCGAGCTTAATTCTTCTGCGATGCATTGAATACTGCGCACTATTGCTCAGTAAATTGGTGCAAAGGGACGCAATTTTCCCCATGCTGAACTTCGCGGCTTCCTTCATTGACAACTTGCCGTTCGGATATTGGCCCCCTTTACTCCACCATTCACGCCAACCATGGAGAACTTACCGCTCTATGTTTCTGTGCAATGCTGCTCAGACTGTTAACGAAGTAAATGGGAAGCTAATGGCTGATCTGGAAGAACTCGGTTTCAGGCAATCTCGTCGAAAAACCCATCCGGACTTGCATAAAGACAGTTCCGAATCGAGTGTTTGAGCCGTGCAACCTTCTCATGGCTTCGCTTTTTCAACTCGACTGCTTGCCTCATTCCACGGCCAAAGCAGGCGCGCACCGCAGGCACGGGGACTGATTGTTACTCTCCGGGTCCTCGACGAGGGCACATGACTACCTTGACGTTTCCCATCTCGTTGCTTGAATCCACGCGCATTCCTGCTCTGGGGTGCAGACCTGCCCAGGCACAAGGCGACCGAAGGCAGGCCGATGCTGTGGGTCGTGCCCAGGCAGGCGACCACGATGCATTCTCCGAACTCTACGTGCAGCACAAGAAACACGTTTTCTCAATTTGCATGCGCATGGTACGCGACTTCTCGCTGGCCGAAGATCTCACCCAGGAGACCTTTCTTCAGTTACATCGCAAGATTGCGTCTTTTCGCGGCGACTCAGTTTTCAGTACCTGGCTGCACCGGATGGCAGTGAATACCGTGCTGATGCACCTTCGCAAACACGTGCTACCGGTTGTGTCACTCGATCATCTGATGGAGAACGTCCCCGAAGAACGCGCCGGACGCAGTTTCGGCACTCGCGATCTTGCGCAGGCTGGCGCCATTGACAGACTGACCATCTATCGCGCCATTGCCACTTTGGCGCCGGGCTATCGTAACATCTTTCTCCTTCACGACGTCCACGGCTACGATCACGGCGAAATTGCCTCGATGCTCGAATGCACTTGCGGCAACACCAAATCCCAATTGCACAAAGCGCGGCGTGTACTTCGCGGCGCCCTTACTCAAGTGACTGGCGCGGACGGCGGCGGACCGGCCGGTCGGGTAACAGGCCCGATTCCTTTGCAGCCCAAGACATCCAAGACAGCTCGGTCGGAAAGGCCTTGGGGCGCTGTGGCATTGAGAGCTTAGTTAGCATGAATCGCCTTGGCCACATAGCGGGTGCCGTCGAACTCTGCGGCCACAGTAATGCTGTCTCCCTGATGGAGATTCTTGCTTGCCTGGAGACGAGCGGAATCAAAGAAGATCTGGTAATCCTTCTTCTCTAGCGGATCGACCAGAACCAATGTTCCAGAGTGCAAGTCAAGGGCTGAAATGTCTCCAGTGAACTCAAAAGCAGATCCGGGAGTGGCCAGGACAGAGATTTTGTTGGCAACGCCTCGACCTTGCTTGTTCGATTCGAATCTGACGGAGATGAGAGAGCCCTTGAGAAGATCCGAGAATCCGGGCTGCACCAGAGTAAATGCGGGCTGTCCCACACGAGTGACCGGTGTATTCGCCGGCACAAGCAATTTGATAGGTTCGCGAATCGTCACGGAACTAACCGTCAACTCACGGGTGTCGGGGTTGTAGCTCAGCACGCGACCTTGGTACTCGCCTTCAGGTGATTGAGACAGCATATGGATGCTGAGAGCATAGACGGCTGTTCCGTCTAACAACGTTTGCACCGACGCATGGTCAGAGGGACCGAGATCGAGGAGAGAACTCCTGTTTCCATCACGAAAGACTTGTGTGCGTTCGTCAAACAGTATTTTTACTGGACGCTGACCGAAGACCTTCAGCGTAAATTCGTCGCGCACGGGATCTACGCTCCGTATTTCGCCGCCCAGAATGGTGCTCTTTCCGCGAGGCGCGGGCGGCAAGGAGTGCAGGTCGACTGACGGATTTGCGGACTTCAACTCGGATTGCGGGCTCGCGCTTTGCGCCTGTGCATTGGTAACCTGCAATTGGGCAAATGCTACCCCGCCAAGCATAACTACCGCGAGGAATAGTTTCATATCAGCACACCTTTCCCGGTTTCTAACTTGTTAGACATTTCGTTTGATGGTGTCGAGTGTGTATGGGTGGCCTTCAAATTCGGAAAAAGGAAACAACGGAGCAAGCTGGCAACGGAGCCCTGCATTGCGCATCTAAGTGAATGTGCGCGTGTGAGCCAACGCCGAAGGAGAATGCGATCACGATGATCCCACTAAAACTGATTGCCGTCATTGCGGTCTTCGCTGTCTCGGGGTCTCACGCCCGGGCAGGCGACGTGCTGAAAATCACGATTCCCAGGCACAGCGAGTTGACCCCCGTGCAGCGGCTAAATCGCGAAGGTGTTGAAGCTGTAAAGAAACACCAGTACCAAAAGGCCTCAGCGGTTTTCTACAAGGCATATCTTTACGACCCTGCGGATCCTTTCACGCTGAATAACCTGGGCTATATCTCCGAGTTACAGGGAGAACTGGATCGGGCTCACAAGTTTTACGCCCTTGCATCCGAACAAGGCTCGAATGCAAACATCGATCGGAGCAATGCGAAGCAACTGGAGGGGAAGCCGATGCAGTACGCTTTCCAGAGCCTCCTGGACGTCCCGATGAGGGTGAATCGCATGAATGTAAATGCCCTGAATCTTCTATCGAAAAATGGCGCTTATCAGGCTGTTTCCCTCCTGCGTGAAACACTCCTTCTCGATCCGCAGAATCCCTTCACATTGAACAATCTCGGGGTAGCTTACGAAGCTACTGGGGACTACGACAACGCCGTGAAATGTTACCGGGCGTCCGCTGCATCGAAGTCTTCTGAACCTGTAGTCGTGACGCTAGATCGCTCATGGAGAGGGAAAAAAGTTAGTGCAATGGCTGCTGCAAGTGCCAGGAGATTAGACGAGCGAATGACCAAGATGGGTAGTGCGGAAGTGAACTCCGCGCTGTTTAGCATGCGGGGAGTTTCCGCAGCCAATGGAAACAACTGGCTTGCGGCAAAGCAAGACTTTCTCAATGCTTATTCGCTCAATCCGGCCAGCGCGTTTTCGCTAAACAACCGAGGATATGTCGCGGAAATGGATGGCGATCTCGAGACGGCGCAGTTTTTCTATGAGAAGGCCCGGAAGGCAGGCGATGCGGACACACGCGTGGGATTGGCGACCCAGCGCGCAGCCGAGGGCAAGAGGCTCCTTATAGTGGCCACCGATAGCGACCGCCAGGTCGATGGCCAACTTGACAGATACAGTCAGCAACGTCGCGCGGAAACAGGCCCGATTGAACTCACCCCTCGTGGCGTTACGGCAGGAGGAGATTCCACCGTATCACCAGAAAAGCCTTCATCTTCAGAAGTACAACCTGGAGCCGCGCCGACCGTGCCGCAGCCTCAATAACTTTGATAAGGATACCGCTCACATGACCAAGCCCGTGACCAAGACTCTGCCGCATCAATCGATGAGCCTGCTTTCTCGCCTGCTCCTGGCGTCGCCGGTTGACGATGATTCATCTTCGCCGGTGATGGCGGAACTGAAATTGGAAGTTCGAAACATCAGCCGCGATGAGTTTAACGAGTTGGTAAAACTGGCTAACTCGAACCATGTGATTGTGCGCAGCATGGAAGCATTCCTCGATATGATGCATGAGGCAAAGGACGACATTCGCGCCGCGTGGGCGCAGACGGCTCTGGCGGCTGAGCAGGCACGTATTGCCACGGCTCTGATATTTCTCGAAGAGATTTGCAGCACGTTCGAATACGAGAAGCATGAGGTCGCGGTAATCAAATCGCTCGATCACTGGCCCGATCTTGGCAGTGACCTCGATCTGTACACGAGTGCAAAGTCGGAAGACATATCGAAGCTCATGGTGTGCCGTTTTGGCGCGCAGATTGCTTCGCGAAGCTGGGGAGACCGCCTAGCGGGCAAATGGAATTTTCTTATCCCCGGATTACCCGAGGCCGTGGAAATTCACATGGGCCGCCTGGGACAAACGGGTGAACAGGTCACAATTGCTTCACACCTGTTGGAACGTACGCGGCGTGTGATGATCGGCAACCAGGCGTTTCGAGTTCCCTCCGCATCCGACCGGCTGATGATTTCCACTTTGCAGCGGATGTACCGCCATTTTTACTTCCGTCTGTGCGACATCGTCGACTCTGCCGCGCTCGTGGAGATGGGCAGCATTGACTATCTCGACCTGCGCTCTTGCGCAACCGATGCCGGCATTTGGGAAGGGGTCGCGACTTATCTCGTGATTGTGTCGGACTACGTGAGGAAGTACCGCGGCGCCGGACTTGAGTTACCGCAAATCGTGACAGCGGCAGCGCGCTTTGGTGGCGATGAAGTGTATTACGCCCGGGAGTTTCTGCGTGTCCCGATCATGCCCCAATCTGCCCGGCTTTACGGATCGCAACTTGCCGGTCTTGTGCGAAAGCTTGAATTGGAGAACGGCGCGCGACTCAGTCTGTTACCGTGGCTTGCCACCGCAGCTCTGGTTGGGCAAAGAATAACTGGAAGCGACAAGGGTATTTGGTAAAGAGGTAACTTAAGCTTGTGCCCGGAGGTTGGAGCCGGACAATTCGATTTCTTTCATTGCTATTCAACCTGTGGTCAACCAAGAGAGGGGATGCCGGGAGTTAATCCTCCGGCAAAACGATATGGATAATCTGACAAGGTCAACTCCCAAGTCGATCACAGCCGTGGTGCTAACTCCCAAGAGTTCCAGCCGCATGATGCTGGATGGAGGGGTTTCCACATGGCCCCCCATGGGGGCGCATATTCCTGGCGCATATTCCTCGAATCAGCGAGCGCCGATGACGCCGGCTTCGAGGCCCATATTTACGGTCGACCCACTGGCAGTCAAGCGCGACAAGACATCAAGTGCTATCTCATTCGCTGTCCACGCTGTAATTATCACCCTGGTGCTCACGCTGGCGGTGAAAGCACGCACAAGCTTTACGCTCCAGCCGACCACGATTGTTACTCCGGTAGACTTCAAAGTAACCGCTCCTCCGATGATCCTGCCAGTGGCGAAGGTACAGGGCGGCGGCGGCGGCGGCGGCGCGCATGATGTGGTGGAGGCCAGCAAGGGACGGCAGCCTGAGGTCGCGAAGAATCAGATCACACCTCCTCAGATCATCAGGATCGACCGGCCGAAGCTGGGCGTTGAGCCTACCGAGATGGTGAAGATGCCGGACAACAACAACACTCTTCCCAATTTCGGCATGACTCAGTCACCGCAGATCGCGCTGGCATCGCAGGGCAAGGGCAGCGGTTCAGGGTTCGGTCAAGGCTCGGGCGGCGGCATTGGCACGGGTCGCGGCACCGGCTCCGGCCCAGGCAGCGGCGGCGGTTACGGCGGCGGCCTGATGAGCGTGGGCGGCGGCGTGAGCGCACCGCAGGTCATCCATTCAGCTGAGCCGGAGTTCACAGACGACGCTCGCCGAACGAATTATCAGGGCAATGTTTCCGTCCAGCTCATTGTCGATTCGGAGGGAAATCCGCAGAACGTCCGCTTGGTTAGTCATCTTGGTATGGGGTTGGACGAGAAGGCCATCGAAGCTGTAAGGCAGTACAGATTCAGGCCGGCCATGTACCAGGGGCATCCAGTGTCGGTACAGATCCTGATCGACGTGGACTTCCACCTGCATTGATTCAGATTTGCATAGTCGTCCTGAATCAAAAGGAGGAACCGTTCGCGGCTCCTCTTTTTCGTTGGTGCGCCCGGCAGGGCGCACTCACTTGGGGGTGCAAGTCCGCTACACACCCGGCAAGGGGAAGTGTTAGCTGAACGGCAAGGGTGTCCGTCGCGCGGCGGAATCTGGAGGAAGCTGTAGGCAAAAACGCTGTGCGGCGTTTATCCCGAGAGTTAGCGCATGTTGGCAAAGGCATCGAACGCCTTCTCGGCGCCTACCAGGAAGCACTCATGTCGATCGAGCAGTTGCGTGAGCGTATGCCAGGGCTGCGCCAGCGTGACCAGGCGCTCCGTGCTGAATTACAGGGAATCGCTGACCAGGCAAATGACCGGGCAGCCTTTTTGCGCTTGGCGGAAAATCTTCGAGCGTTCCTTGCCCGTCTGCGTGGCGCTGCCGATACGCTGAGTATCACTGAGCGGCAAAGAATCGTGCGGCTCGTAGTAAAAGACGTCCTGATAGGAGACGACACCATCACGATTCGCCACAGCATTCCAGTCCCGCAACAGGGCCCTCTGCAAGGCGGCAGCCTACCGCCAAGCAGGACTGACGGCCAAAATTACCTTTTGTGCAAGGGGAGTGCTTTCACCCTTGCTGTCGAATATCCTGCTGGACGATCTGGACCGTGAGCTGGAGCGGCGCGGGCCGCTATGCGGACGACTGCAACATCTACGTCGGCAGCGGGGTACCCACGCAGTGCGTGGGTCGGGCAGGGGAGCGGGTGATGCAGGCAGTCACTGCGTATCTGGAGCGGAGACTGAAGTTGAAGGTCAATGCGTCCAAGAGCGCGGTGGCCCGGCCGTGGGAGCGGAAGTTCCTTGGCTACAGCATGACGTGGCACAAGAAACCGAAGCTGAAGATCGCGCAACCAAGCCGTGAGCGGCTGGCGGAGAAAATCCGCAAGACGCTGCGGGAGGCACGTGGCGGAAGCTTGAAACAAGCAATGGAGCGGCTCAATCCCGTTTTGCGGGGATGGGTCACGTACTTCCGGCTCACCGAGGTCAAAGGTGTGTTGGAAGACCTTGATGGATGGATCAGGCGCAAGCTGCGGGCTCTGCTATGGCGGCACTGGAAGCGTGCTTACACACGGGCAAGGAACCTGATGCGGGCATGGCCCATGGTGGAACGGCGGCGCGTCGCACATGAACGCCGCCTATCCCAAGTCCCGGTTCGACCGTATGGGACTGGTTTCGTTGCTGGAAACCCGGCAACGCCGAGCACTTCGGCCACCGCCTGGCTCTCGGCCCAGCGCACGGCCGACAGGCGGGAACCCTGATGAGCGATCCGGGACAGGACCAGAAACAGCCCCAGTTTACCGATCTCTCGGGAGCCCAGAGCAGCGGAAATGCCGATCTGATCGGCCACCTGTTTGAGAACGAACAGCAAGCCGAAGACAGGACCCACGGTCGGCTCGCTGAGGGCGGCGTGATCGAAGTCTCCGTGCAGGGCTCGATCCAGCGCCTCGATCCGTTCCGGAGCCCAGGAAGTGATATTGGCCAGGGTGCGAGACTTCACCTTTCCATCTTCGCGAAAGGACTCGCGGAGGAGGATGGCCGGGGGCGAAGTGCGATTGGGAACTCGCGCAATATACATGCGTGTTCTATATCGCACAAATCAACGTACAACAACTACCCAAAAGTGTATTTCATGCCTACTTTAGTGACCGCAAAATACGATTACTCCCTGTTTTTCAAATACTTAACCTATTTGCGGGGAGGAAGTCCCGTCGGCGGAGAGACGGAAAAGCAACCGCAGGTCCTTCGACTTCGCTCAGGATGACAGGTCTGTGGTTACAGCTTCACTGGTACAAGCGATTCATAGGCCGAGTAGACCCCTTCAAACACCGAGTCCCAGCTCATGGTCAGGGCATGGGCACGCGCGGCTCGGCGCATCTCTGCGTGCTGCGTTGGATTCCCGAGCACGCTCGCAACCGCGGCAGCAAAGCCGGCATCCTCGGCGATGCGGCCGGTTACTCCGTCGCCGACGATGGTCTTTGGGCCGCCGTCTGGGGTCACAATCGCCGGTACTCCGCTGGCCAGCGCTTCCAGCACCACGTTGCCGAATGTGTCAGTATGCGAGGGGAACACGAATAAATCCATATTGGCGTATGCCGTTGACAGCGCCTCACCGTGCAGCACACCGGCAAACTCCGCTTTGGGCAGGTGTTCGCGCAGCCAACCTTCGTCGCCGCCGTGGCCGACTATCAAAAACCGGAAGCTCTTGTGGCCCATGGCTTCGAGTTCTTGCTGGACCTGAACAAGCAGAGCCACGTTTTTCTCGACACTGATCCGTCCCACAAACCCGAGCACATGGTCGCGATCTTCGGGCTCTCGCTTCCTCTTGTCCGGCGCGAACAGTTCCGCATCCACGCCTCGCGGCATCAGGTGGCAGGGCCGCCCTGTGGTTCGTTCCAACAGGGCGCATAGCTCCGGGTTGGGAGCGAACAGCACCCTCGCCATAGAGTAAAACTTGGCCGCAGCAGCCATGGTCAGGTCTTCGATTGTCTGCTCCGTGACCATGGATTGTTTGGGGAGCAGCTTTAGGACCCAGTCCGATCGCCGGGCCAGATATTCATGCACGTTGGTGTGCCAACTCGCGGCCAGCGGCAACTCCATTTCGTACGCCAAGCGGGCGCCCAACATGCCAACTTCGCTGGGACCTGTAATGTGGATCAGGTCCGGCTTGAAGCGGTCCAGCACCTCGCCAATGAGGGGAATGTGGCGCAGAAACGCCGGATCGTAACGGAGATCTTTCTCCAGGGCAAATGACAGAAAGCCGCGCGGCAGTTCCAGTGTCCACACGTTGCCGTCTTCCATAAGGGCCTTGGCGCGGTCCCCGGCGCGGACGCACAGGAAGGGAAGATTCCGCCGCCGGGCGAACGCCTCAAAATGGCGGCTGGTGTGCGCCACTCCGTTGACTTCGTGGAATGAGTCGGGAAAGTAGGCCACCCGCGGCATTCGCACACACGGCGCTTCGGCGAGCATCGGATTGAGGGTTTCGGCTAGCACGTAGGCTTGGATGCGATTGGCTTAGCTGTCGTGTTCGCCGAGAGCCAGCCGCAACTGGTGTGCTTCGCTCCAGGCCATGCGCAATCCACCTGAAACGAGGCCGCGGCCCATCAGCTGTACAGAGCCGATGATCGCGCGCATCGCAGCGGGGGCTTTGCCACTCGGCCAGATTTCGCTCAGCGGCCGGATGACCCCATTGCGGTCGGGATGATACACGCGCTCGTCCCAGTTCCGCGAACCCTGCGGAAACTCCGGATAGTTGCGCACCGCATCGATGGTCGACTGCAGAATCCGGTGCTTCCAGGGCTCGGCATACTGCGGCATGAAGAGCATGCTGCTCTTCTTCTCTCGCCGGATCTCGTGGACGAATTCAGTAAAGCTGGTGGCGTTGGTCAGGTTGATGGTGGCGTTCGGCTCCACGCCGTGACGGTCGCCGCCGGAGATGAGCAGCATGTGCCAGCTCTCCGCCAACTGCCGGGTGGCGCGGTTCTCTGCCCAGTGCCGCAGGCCGTTCAACTCCAGCGCGTGAAGGAATGCGCCGTTCTTCTGCAGGAACTCATTCACGAGAAATTCGTGTTTCTCCCGGCCCACCAGGTAGAGATCCCACATGGGGTGGTTGAACACGACCAGCACATTCGGCTCCGCGTTCAACGCGGCAAGAATTTCGGTCAGGCGCGCGTCGCCAGGGTGCCGGGTATATTCGGCCAGGGTTGCCATCCACTCGGTCGCCCGCGCGCTGGGCAGGTTGTGGACCCCCAGGTGAAACGACTGATCTCCGTAGGGGGCGCTCCACTCCACGGAAACCGGAATCTGGCGCGCGCTGGGAATGGTCCGCAGCAGCATGGGCGCGTTGATCGTGTCATGGTCGGTAATCGAAACCATGGAAGCCAGGTTGAGGCTTTCGATCTGACTGCGCTCAAGGTCAAAAGCCAGCCTGGGCGTCATCGGAGGGGTCCAGTAGGCCGCCGCGTAATTGATGCGAATGCCGTGCATGGACTCCGACCGGCGCTCCATCCGCGACAGAAACGGTCGCAGCACCGGATACTGATTGCCGAAGTTCGCCAGGAAGTCCAGCGTTTCCGTGGACTGGTTGGTATGGCTGTGGAGGGAAACACCGGTGCGAAAACCATTGGGTGCATGGGGGTCGCGCCAAAGATACGAGATGCTCGATCTGGCCATATCCGCTCCTTCTCCGCGTTTGCTTCCGGATTTCTGCACTCAGTATCCCCTTCCTTTCGTCAATGGGAAGTTAAGATAGCGCGAATTCCCCTTCAATTCATTAAGGAATCAACAAGGTTACCGGAATTACCCGAAAAACTGAGCTAAATACCCGGAAGAACCCTAAATGCGTGCGATTGAGTGTTGATTTCGACCCGCGCAGCAGGCTCGAATGGCCGGACCGACGTACCTCCGTTTCACACAAGCCTAGCAGAATCAGAGAGAAATGCTTTGGAATTCTCTGAATGACATTACGTTCCGCGTGCGTTGCAGCAGCTTGTGGCTTCGCCTATTTAGCGGTTTTGGCCATTTCCGGCCCGAGGAAATCTTCCAGCGTCCAACCGGCCATCAGTTCCTTGCTTGCCGTGGCTGCGGCTACCGCGGCCGTCGCCTGCTTGCCGGCCGCCGCCTCCACTGCCAGGTAGTTCTCTGTAAGCCCTTTACGCAACATCTCGAAGGCCTGTTCCGGAGTGTCTGCAAACTGGAACAGGTCGATGTCTTTGGGGGAGATGGCACCGGTGTCGACCAGGACTTGCAGGTTGAAGACCTTTTTCCAGTAGTCGGAGCCGTAGATTACGACGGTGATTTTCTTGGCCAGCTTCTGGGTCTGCGCCAAGGTGAGAATCTCGAACATCTCGTCCAGCGTCCCGAATCCCCCCGGAAACACGACGAGCGCCTTCGACAGGTAAGCAAACCACAGCTTGCGCATGAAGAAGTAATGAAACTCGAAGTTGAGGCTTGGAGTAATGTACGGGTTCGGCGACTGTTCGAACGGCAACCGTATATTCAATCCAATTGTCTTGCCGCCGGCTTCGTAAGCCCCGCGGTTGGCAGCCTCCATGATCCCTGGGCCACCGCCTGAGGTGACTACAAACCGGTGCCGGCGGGAAGGAATCTGCTTTGCCCAGGTTGTCAGCATTTGCGACAGACGCCGCGCGTCTTCGTAGTAGCGCGCCATCTCCACCGCTGCCACGGCGCGTTTTCGCTGCAGTTCCGTAGCTGTGCCTTCCACAATTTCCGGGACGCTGGCGGGCTGTTCGTGGCTTGGCGCCGCCTGGGTGGAACCTGTGTTCTCCAGCAATTCCAGGGCGTGATCGGCCTCTTCACGGCCGCGAAACCGCGCCGACCCAAAAAAGACCACTGTGTCCTGAATCTGCTCGCGCCGGAACCGCGCCAGGGGCTCCAGATACTCCGCCATAATGCGGATCAGCCGGCCGTCGGCGCCGTTCAGGAACGCCGGGTTTTCATACGCCAGCGGAGCTTTTTCCAGCGCCTCGGGCGACCCACTCGCCGCTTCACTCGCAGCCAATGGTCCCTGATCGCTAGTCTCTATTCCCTCTTCCCTATTCCCTGGTCCCTGCTCTCCGTCCGTCATTCCTTATCCGTCCCGTGCCGGATCGCATCGTGGAATGCAATCCACAAATTCAGAAGCCCCAGCCCCGACACAAGGCCCCGCACCGCTCCGTGGGCCGCATAGACTGAAAGCGTTGGAAACTGCAGAAAAATTGGATTCTGGTCCCAGAACAGCTTGGACCACGGTGCATAACAAACCGCCAGACCAATGTACATCCGGAGCAGCACGCGAAGGAACAGTTCGGCGCGCTCAAGCCAGCGGGGGATGCGTTGGGGTCCATGTTTTCCTGGAGTTGCGCCCAGTGCGGGCCCGGCTGTAGCGTCGGAAGCCAATGCGAGTCCAGGCTGTTGAGCCGGGCTCGCGGGCAAGGGGGGCGACGACAATTCCGGCTGTTGGGGCATTCGATGGTTTCGCTCGGCAGAACCCCGATTCCTGGCCATTCACAGGCATTCGGAACGGACCGGGAAATAAGGCCCGGCTCAGGGTCGCCGTATTGCAACGGTAACACAGCGGACAGGGCCGGATGGGCGCACCGGCGACCCCGGTCCACTTGCAGCCGAGGTGCGGCTGGAGTAGGTTGTTACCGTGCGCGAGTATCCGCGTCAAACAACGGGGAAACCCTGCCAAGGAGACTCCTCATGATTCGTGCTGCTGCCGTTTCGTTCGTGGTCCTGCTGGGATCGGCCGCTTTGGCTGCCCAAGCGAATCCTCAAGGTTTTGGTGTTAGCGGAATGGAACCGGTTCAGACGACGGTCATCCAGCTTCCGCAGCCGGCAGGCTGTCCGGTCTTGCTGAATGCCAGGCAAGCACCCGGCGGAAACCCGATGGTGGTCAACGGCGTCAGGATAAAGGGCATCGCGCAGTTGCTTCATCTGATCGTTACCAGTCCGAATTCCAAGCGTGTAGTCGCGGCAAACGTCACGGTGCATGGGTTTGCGAACAAAGGCCGCGTGGTGCCGACCTTGTCTGCGCAGGACTCTTCCGACGCGACAAAGACCTTCGACGTCAAATTCCCGGCCGAACCAAAGGAGATTTCAACTGACCTAGCGGTTCCTGGCTTCTCGGCGGTGAGTGCGATCGATCTGAATTCTGTCACATACGCGGACGGATCGACGTGGAAACTAGCGGCCGGCAGCACATGCAGTTCGCGGATCGATCCGATCATGCAGACCGGCAGCCATTGACTGAATTGCTCTTAACTTCTGTGGCCTCCCACCCTTGAATCCCAAAACGATTCAAGGATGGGGCACCCGGCTCCAATGAACCCGCGTCGGTTCCGCCAAAACCGCTCCGTGCCCCGTTCTTGCGATTTTTTCCTATCGCAAGGGCGGGGATCCTCGACCCTGAACCAGCCTTGTTCATAGGGAGCAGCCTGACTCGCATTGCGAGTTTCGCCTGCAATGAACAGATTCGGGTGTGGGGGCAGTCAAGGGATCCCGCTGACTTGCTAACTCGCTATCTCCGCGAAGCGGAGGCTGGCTTGCTAAACGTCACGAAATCTCAGCCCCTTCACTTCTTTGTTCATGAGGAGCGGAGCGTACTTCAGCAGAGTCGAAGGGGACCTCCATTTGGGGCGCTTATTGCCCTGGAGAATCTGGTTCTGAGAAAAGCAACCAGCGTCGGATTCACCACTCTAAAAGCTTGCTGCCTGAAGAATCGTGGCCGGCACAATCTCGTAGCTTCCGTAGTTGATGGTCAGCACGGCTGTGCCGCCGATGCGCACCTTGGTTTCGCTGCGTACCTGCTCGGGAAGCCAGAATGCGCCGGTCTTTGTGCTCGTGTAGTGAATGAGCGTTCGCGCAATCCAGAATGAAGGACTCTTCGCCGGCTCCGTCTCCATCTTTACCACTGCGAAGTCTGCCGCATCCACCCAGATCTTTCCGCGCGACAGGAACTTGCTCTCCGTCAGCGGCTCGACATCCAGAATGTACGCGGGGCGGCCCGCAACGCTCTCGATTCCGGCGAGATGAAACCGATAATTCGCCTCAGTCATCGCCGAGGACCGCTTGTCCTGCGAGGCCTCTTTTTCGCTGTCGACGGCACGCTTCAAGACCTTATCGCAAAGCATGCCCGAGCCACTCTGCGAGACGATGCGAAAACTCTTGCCTTGCACCGCGTCGTAGCTTATCTCCACATCCATTTTGGCGGCGACCCTGGCCGAGAATCCGTGGTACTCCACCTGGTAGTGACGCAGAGCCTTGTACTGCTTCAACCCCTCTGTCTGGGCCTGGGTGTGCTGCTGCATCTGTTGCACAATCTGATCGGAACTCAGGTTCGCGGGCACACCCGCGCCCGCATTCTCTGCCTGAGCCAGACTCGCTGCAAACGCGAATACAACCGCCAGAAGAATTTCTCTGCCCAGTTGGAAGTTCATATGCGCAGCATATCCCGGCAAATTGAATGCACGGTAACGGCTGCGTTGAGCGGCGGAGAAAGCGCGCTGTCGGAACCAATGTTGTAAACAATGAATATGCGTATTCGACCCCACAATCTATCTGGCCGGCACATCTGCGTATACGCCGAAGACGCAGAGATCATACGCTCCGTTAACGATGCGGTTAGTGCAATTGGGGACACTCTTTCGCTTGATGCGATGGATGTCGTGCTTCCGAATCTCCATGCAGCAAGGGGCAGACATCCTCTTCGGAATGTCTGCCCCTGTGCCGGCCTGGTTGAACCGCGTTTAGTTGATGACGAAGCTGAACGTTGTGTTATTGGTAATGCTCGACGTGACCGAGTCCGTGCCGGTGACGGTGAGGGAGTAGGTCCCCTTGGGCGGATTGGAAACGGTGTCGGTTATGCTGCTGCAGGCTGTAACCGCCAGCCCCACGCCGGCCAGCAGAATCAGCCCCGCCAGGCCGCGCAGCTTTCGCGAACTGCGTCCCAGGAAGCCCACCAGCAGCAGCCCGGCAAAGGCAACCGTAAGCGGAACCGGGTTCGCTCCACTGTTCTTCGGCGTATTCCCCGCGCGCAGGCTGCGCAGTGGCCGCAGGCCGCTCTTGCGTATCGCCCCTGTCGACGCGCAATCGGAAGCATTGGTGTCCAATACCATTGCGTTCGTCACAGGGGTCGCCGCATTGCTGATCGACACGACTCCATCGCCTGCGGAGTTCGAGTTCGAGAACCCGCCGCACAAGTTATCGAGTGAGCTGGGAAGGCTGACGGTGAGATACACCGTGCCCGTGTATGCGGGCGAGGTTGAAGGAGTCACCGTGATGATTTCGGTTCCCGACGTGCCCTGGGATACTGCCAGGGTGCTCGGCGTCGATGTAAGAGTAATTGTTCCGTTGCCCGAACTGACGGTCGCAACATTCACTGTTACGCTGCCGGTGGAGCCTGCATAGGTGGTGTCGGCCACGTAAGCAGCGAGGATGGTGTAGGGACCGGCAGTGGAAAACGACGTGGTGTAAACGAAGGTGCCGTTCGAGGTCAGGGTCTCGGGGATAGCTGTCCCGCCGTCCACGGTCAGATTCACGATGCCGGCCGGAGTGCTGCCGGAGGCTGCTGCAACCGTGATGGTGAAGGTGTCGGAAGTGTTGACGTTCGGTGCGCTGTTCGACGCCGTAACGGTGGTCGTGGTCGGAATCAAGGTTGGGGCGGTTCCTGAGCTGGCAGGCCAGGCGGTGGCTAGAGCGGTTGCGTCGATCGATCCCAGTCCGGTTGCTTGGTCGTAGCCCACACCGGCAGAGAAGCCGGTCGAACTGCTGCAATCCGCCGAAACCAGGCAATCGTTGTTTCCCGAGGTGATGTCGTGGAATGCCGATGCATAGGTCGCGCTGTCAGCGGCCAGAGTATAGAGCGTTGGGTTGACCAGGCCCTGGCCCGTGGTGTATCCCTGCTTCTGGTTGATGAGGGCCAGAATGCCGGAGAAGATTGGCGTGGCGAAGCTGGTGCCCCCGGCGAAGGTCAGATCCTCGGTCGACGAATCCCGGAATCCGGAGGTGCAACTGCTCTGTTGTCCCTGGAACCAATCGGCTGGATCGCTGCTGCAAAATAGGTAACCGGGCAAATCCGGCGAAGCATAAAGAGCAATATCCGGAACATCCCGCTGACCGTCAGAGGGAATTCCGGCCACACCGGTTTGCCAGCTTGGCTTGGTAAAGAGCGAACTGGCGCCGCCGCCGGTCGCGCTCAAACAGCCGGTCCCGGTGCAGCTCGAATCTTCGTCGTTCCAGGCAACCTCCGGAATGTATTGGAGCGCCGAAGTGATGGCGTCCGAGCCGGTCGCGGCCAACCAGTAAGCGGTGCCCGATGTGTCATAGGCGGAGCTGGACGAGGAGATTTCCGTCCCGCCCATACTGGTCACGTAAGCACTGCTGCCTGGATAATCGACGGCGAGGGCTTCCTGCTCGGATGCGGGAGGGTTCCCCTGGCCAAGGCCAACAAAACAGTCGGTTGAGCCATCGTCGCCGGATGCCGCCACAATCGTCTGTCCCTGCGCGGTGGCTTGCTCAAACGCCGATTCCAGCGCGGGTTCCGCGGAGGCTCCCGATCCGAGCGTGGTGCCGGGAAGAGAAGCTTCGCATTGGCCATAGCTTGAGCTGATGATGGTGCCGATCTTCTGGTCGATGGCATAAACGAGTGAGTCGAAGACGCCATAGTTCGAGCCGTTGCCTACGTAGACAAAATTGATGGTTGCGCCGGGAGCAATGGCGCCCGACCACTCCAGGTCCAGATCCGATTCCGACTCATCCCCGTCGGCATAAACAGTCGAGGTTCCCGAGTTTGGCACCAGAAACTGGGTCGGGTCTTTCACCGTCAATCCAGCCGCGCTTTGAAAGGCCTCGATGTCGCTCACCGCAATCGCCGACTGGCCCACCAGCGTAATGGATTGGCCGGTCCCGGTGATGCTGGCGTTGTAAAGCGGCTTGATATCGTAGACCGTGGCAATGTCGCCCGGCGCAAAATGCACGGCCCCCGACACACTCGAGGTAAACGCCGGCTTCACACTTGAATTTTTCCTCTTCGCCACATGCGATTGCGGCCGAAAATCATCCAGGTTGGTGATTCCCAGAACCGTGGAGGCGAGCGCAGATGGCACGCTCAGAGCCGTGGACGGGGCAAAATGCTGCTTACCTTCGATCTTGTAGAAGTGCATCTCCGTCTGGAAAGCTGCCTCCACCTGCCGCACCGTGCCGGTGAAGTGAATCGCGTTTTTGCTGCGCGCTACCGAGTCGATTGAAAACCCTTGCTGCTCAAGCCAGCTCTGCACCTTGTTCAAATCCGCATCGGCCATGCCGAACCGCGCCGCGAATTGCTCCGGTGTCAGCCACTGGCGATACTGAGGCGATGCCGGATTCTGCTGCGCGGCAATCAACGCCTGTAGATCCGCCTCTTGTGCCGCCGAACGATTGAAGACCACGCTGATGCCATCGAGCCGCGTATCTGAAGGCATCCGTCCAGCGTCAAACTGAACCTGCGCCAGCGGGTGCCGCGAGTTCTTCAAAGTCGATTGCTCTGCGCTGGCGATCTCTGCGTGGATGCGGGGAGCTACAAGTTGCGCAACTGCAGTTGGAACAACCGTCGAGCAGGCAGTGAGCAGGGTGCATACCCAAAGGAACTTTTGCGGTGTACTTGCAGTCATTGTCTTCATTGCCATCCTTTGAAAAATGGGGAGGTGAGAGCCTGTTATCGACTTTCGCGCGGGGAGCGGGAGAGTTAATAACAGGCTCTCGTGTTCAGACACAGTTATCCTTCAAGGCGGTGCTTTCGTCCATGCACAGCCAAAGGCAAAAGAACTTGTTGCAGAGGGCAGAGGAAGAATTGCAGAAGATCCGTGCTTAAGTTGCCGATCGCCGCCGGGTCCGGGGTTGTCCCCGATACCCCTCACGGATGTCTCCCTGTGGTTGGACACCGCTTTCGCCTGAAAGTTGCGCCAAGCATCGATTTTCGTTGGTGCGGCGTATCACCTTCTGAGCAAAACCGCGCACTACAAGGAAACTTCGGATTCATCCTTC
>Ga0302275_10000599_pt1 | contig 40454 bp, 30 predicted proteins | sample III_Bog_N2_2_FD_200229 | JGI IMG/M metagenome (GOLD analysis project Ga0302275, IMG submission 200229) | Peat permafrost microbial communities from Stordalen Mire near Abisko, Sweden - III_Bog_N2_2 | ecosystem: Environmental > Terrestrial > Soil > Wetlands > Peat | place: Sweden: Abisko... | reverse complement strand
AACCGCTGTGAGCCGCAAGACGAGCCGCCGGTAACTCCGCATACCTAAGTATGCGGCGAAAACATTTCCAATGGAAGATGTTTAAAAGAACTTTTTCAAGCGGTCGCGGTACTAGGGACACGCGACCGCGCCCTGCTAGCAGCAGGTCGGCCATGTACTGGCGCTTGCCGAACTTAACGAGGATGTCTGGCGGCCAGTTCCGACCACTCAAGGTCTTTAGTGCCCGCACCATCTTGGGCGACTTCACATTGGGCGGGTGCATCGAACCGATTATCCCGTCATTATGATAGGGAACCCCGCGCAGTGCCAGTTCTTCCAGAACATGTGTAAAACGCTGAATACCGGAGGTGTCCCTGTCCAGATCGACGGATTTCAACGATATTTTCCCGTCGGGCGTGTGCTCAAAAAGATATGTTAAGAGGTCACCGGCTCGTTCGAGGACAGCTGGTGTGCCTAAGTCGCGCATGTAACGGTTTGCACGGTACTCCAGCCGCCATACTTTGTGTCGCTCCATTTGCACGACATCTAGCCTATACCGCAAAGGCTCACAGCCGAAAGTTTTGCGTGAAGCGCTCGATCCCGGCGGCTACTTCGCGCTTGCGGGATTGAGCCAGGTCATAGGCGGCCTGCATGCGCAACCAAAAGTCGGCCTCTCCTCCCAAAGCAGCTTCCAGACGAAGAGCCATGTCGGGCGTGATGGCAGACTGACCGCTGATGACACGATGGAGTTGTTGACGCGTGACGCCCAGGCCCGCGGCCGCACTCGCCACGGAGAGCCCTAAGTCGTCGAGATTATCTTTTACCAGCAGACCGGGGTGGGCCGGGCTCTTCATTCGCATGGTTTGAAGCTTAGCTTTTTCGGGACGCTCCGCGCTCATTCGCGCCTTGCCAGCAACCGGTGCGCGACGTTCTTGTGGGGCGGACCCCCTGGTCTGCGGTCGGTCTCCTGACCGACCACCGGTTGATGGACCGACGAAGGCGTCGGACCAAGTGAGCTTGCGCAGGTCTGTGGGCCGGCACCTGGACTTTCTACATTTCGGCGAGGCTTCATCGGGGTTCGATCGAACTGGCGTGGATGCCGTGTATCGGGGCCCGGGCGTATCAGGGCATGGCTTCAGCCGTGCCGTCAGAACGCGTGCAATCGAGGGCTTCAGCCCCTGCGGCTTTCCTCTTTGCCAAGTACGCAAAACAATAGGGATACTCTTCGGGCGAGTCGGCCAAGCCCGCCTTTACCGGGTTTGCCGCGATGTACTCCCTATGCCTCGCGAAACTCTCTCGATCCTCGATGCGAGACTCGGAGAAGCCGCGCTGCCAGACCTCTCCCAAATAGCCGTGCTCTTTCCTCACACGGTACGAGAATCCGCCTTTGACGAACTGCATGGCTCTTTCAATGGTCATGCCTTCGCCGACCGTCAAGAGCAAATGCAGATGATCCGGCATGATGACAAAGTCGTGCAGCCGAAACTTCTTGGCCGCGACGTACGAACGAAGCACATCGATCATCAAAGTGGCATTCCGTTCGGACTGCAACAAGGCCCGGCCTTGGCTGGTCCTGGTGGTGGCGAAGAACGTGCGCGCGGAACTCCGGGCGTGCTCGGGCTGGGCATTACGAGAGGGTCGCGCCATTTCACAGGGGCTAAAGCCCGATTCCTTTCCGCAGCGGTACGGCACGGCTCAAGCCGTGCCCTGATACGAGGCCAATCATACCCAAACGCGCTTCTGAAATGTAGAAACTCCAGGCGCCGGTCTGGAGACCGGTCCGCCGGCGTGGGCGGCGCGCCCCACATTCCTGTCGCGCACCTGCCGGGCAACCCTCCCACTGGGGTTGCCCGGCCCGCCTGATAGACTGGTGTCTTATGACCCTCGAAGAACTCGAGCGGGCGTATGACGAGCTCCGCCAGCAGTCGGAAGCTGTGCGGAGCTATCTTTGACGTCCCTCAAAAACGCCAGCAATTACTGAAAATCGAAGAGCAGATCTCCGCGCCCGACTTCTGGAACAACTCGGAAGCGACGCAGAACGTCATGCAGGAGCGGAAACGCCTGGAGTCGGCCATCGCGGACGAGAAGCAGGTGTTGACGATGGTCAGCGACGTCGACACCCTGTTTGAGCTGGGGCACGAGGGCGAAGACGTCGTACCCGAGCTCACCAAAGAGGTCGAGAAGCTGCGCCATCTGGTCGACCACCTCGAGACCGGCATGTTGCTGTCGGGCGAGAACGACCGGCTGGGCGCCATCGTGACCATTCACCCGGGAGCGGGCGGCACCGAGAGCCAGGATTGGGCCGAGATGCTGCTGCGCATGTATCTGCGCTGGGCCGAGCGGAACGGCTTCGCTGCGGAAGTGACAGACCGGCTGGAGGGTGAAGGCGCGGGCATCAAGAGCGCGACGATTGAAATCGACGCCGTAGGCGCATTCGGCCTGCTGCAATCCGAGATCGGCGTACACCGCCTGGTGCGCATCTCGCCGTTCGACGCCAACGCGCGCCGCCATACGTCGTTCGCCTCGGTCTTCGTGATCCCGCTCATCGACGACGACGTAAAGATCGACCTCAAGCCAGAGGACATCCGCATCGATGTTTTCCGCGCTTCCGGCGCCGGTGGCCAGCACGTGAACCGGACCGAATCCGCAGTGCGCTTCACGCATATCCCGACCAACATCGTCGTGCAGTGCCAGTCCGAACGCTCGCAGCACAAGAACCGCGCGACGGCGATGAAGCAACTGCGCGCTCGCTTGTACGAGCACGAGTTGGAGAAGCGGCGGGCCGTGGAACAAAAGCTCGAAGACACGAAATCGGCCATCAACTTTGGGAGCCAGATCCGGAGTTACGTGCTGGCACCTTACCGCATGATCAAGGATCTGCGGTCGCGTTTCTCGGTAGGCGACGTGGACCGCGTGCTCGACGGCGACCTCGAAGATATGATTCACGCCTACCTGGTGTGGAAAAAGACCGGAAAGACCGCGGGGGAAGCTCTAGGGGATCTGGATGAGTAGTGTTGTTTCGCCTGACGTTGACGAGGAGTCGGGTGGGAGTTTCCAGACGTTAATCGATAAAGCAGCGATGGCGCGGGCGGCCGAAATCCTTCGGCGCGGGGGCTTGGTGGCGTTTCCCACCGAGACTGTCTATGGACTGGGAGCGGACGCCACCAACGCGGCGGCGGTGCGCAGGATCTTCGAAGTGAAGCACCGCCCGGCGACCAGCCCGTTAATCGTCCACGTCGATTCCGAAGAGATGGCGCGCGAGTATGCGGCGGAGTGGCCGGCGTGCGCGAGCGAGTTGGCCGAGCGATTCTGGCCCGGCCCTTTGACCTTGGTGCTGCCGAAGAAGGCGATCATCCCCGACGAAGTCACGGCCGGACTCGGGACCGTCGGGCTGCGCGTTCCGGCGCATCCGATTGCCTTGGAACTGATTCGAACCGCCGGCCTGCCGGTCGCCGCGCCGAGCGCCAATCGATTCATGCAACTCTCGCCGACTACCGCCGCGCATGTGCGGGACAGTCTGGGCGACGGAGTGGACCTGATCCTGGATGGCGGCTCGACGCCCGTGGGCATCGAGTCCACCGTGCTGTCGCTGGTGGGCGGCCGGCCCGTCTTGTTGAGGCCTGGCATGATCTCGAAGGAAGAGCTGGAAGAGATCCTCGGCGACGTGGCCGAGCCGGGTCCGCTCAGCGGAGCGCATCCTTCGCCGGGCATGCACCACCGGCATTACAGTCCGCGTACGAAACTCATTCTCATTGCCCCGGACGAGCGCCCGGTCGGCGGACGCGGCGTTGTGGTGTCCCATCGTCCCGATGCGCAAGACGCGTTGCTCATGCCCGCCTCCCCGAAGGGTTATGCGGCGGCGCTGTATGCGACGCTGCACGAACTGGACGGCGAAGGACTCGACTGGATTGCCGTGGAGCGTGTGCCCGAGGGCGGCGCCTGGGCGGGCATTCGCGACCGTCTGGCTCGCGCCGCCGCTCGCGCCTGACGGCGTGGCGCACGAGTTCGTCACCCCCCCGCAGACGCACATCCGAGCTTCCGCGCGCTTGGCGTTCCGAGGCGCACGCGTAAAACGAGTTATATTTTTCAATTTGTAACTTATTGATTCTATTGCACAATTGGCGTACGAAAATATATCGCGTTATATTTTCGGCTGTGTGGAGGCGGGCAAACGGCCGGGGGGCGCACTTCCGGCGGAGTGGAAACCATCGCGCAACCGGAACGGTTTTTCCCTCCGCACCCGCACGGCGTTCCATGGAAATGGCCGGCCAGGCCGGCCGCGTCAAATGAGCTTCAGGCTCGCAGCGCTATTGCACTTTGGCCGACTGATGCGCGACCAGTTGCCACTGGCCGTGACGCTTCACAAAGGCATGCAGGAACACGAGCGTCGCGGGGCTCTGGGCGCCGCCTGCTCCGAGCGTGACCACATTGACTTTGCCGATGGTAATCGCGGCATCTTTGCCCAACAGTTGGACGCGCGGCTCGGCCGGGTATTCCGCTTTGAAATAGCGCATCTTGCCGTCCTTCAGCTTCTGGATGTAGCTGGCCTTGGTGTCGGACGCACCCGTGGAATGGGTATAGGTGAGGTCGTCGGCCAGGAACTTGTCGAGCATGGCGTAGTCGGGGCCGCTCACGCCCTTCGACCAGCCGTTCTCGGCGGCGAGAACGCCGGCCTCTTCTTTATCGGCCGCCAGCAGGGCGGGCGCGGACATCAGCGCCGCAAGGGCGAAGGCAAGCAAACTACGACGAATCATTTAGGTATTCTACGCCCGGGCGGGCTGTCCTCGCCGCGTAGTCCATCCGTGGGCGAGGAGTGATTCTCAGGCGCCACGTGCAGGTTCTGGGCAGATCGGCGCTTCCGTACATTCGGCTCGTGCGATGGCGCAGTCGCAGCCCCAACGCATGGGTGCGGAATTGCGGGCCTTGGATGCGATGCCACTCAAGTTCGATTTCAGACTAAAAACGGATTAAGGAAGCGAGGATAGGACGATGCGGGCCGCGTACCCGCGCCGCAAAAAAGCGAGGCTTGCAGCCGGCACGGTCCGCAAGCCCCGAGTTTCCGAAGCGGCATAAAGCACCACTCCGGAGAAACCCCCAAAAGTGGTGGCGCATTGCGCCGATCCGCACTTTCCGGGATTCCATGTTTCCCTCGTCTACACCCTTAAACGTCGTTTCCTGCCAAAGGGTTACGATTAATGTGCATAAAACCCAAGAGGCAGATGTGCGCGCTTGAACCATCATCGGGCCATCCTGACCGCAGAGGTGACCGTTGACAGGTGGCAGGGACGAGAGCGGAGAGGGATGGACGGCGGATCCGCATGGCTCGCTACTCAGACAAGGCACTGATTGCGAAGATTGCTGATGGAGGCGAAGACGTACGCGGAAGCACTACAGTACGTGAAAGCGCAGGCGCCTGATCAGGCAGCTCAGACTGATGCCGAGCTGTTGAAAGGCGCTGTCGCTTACGCTGAAGAAATGGCCGGGATGCCGGGCATGACACGCTTGAGACATAGCAGCGAGGGTACGCGAACTGGAGTGACACACACGAAACCGTGGGGAGACGAAACTCGTCCAGGTGTATGTATTTTCCTAGGAGCGTGAAATTTTGCGTGCTCGCCGGAACGAATAGATACCCAATCCCAACATCAGCGCTGTGAGAAAAATCGCCGAGAGGAACTTGATGAGGTTGACTGCATCGCCGTCCAGTTCCTTGAATCCGCGGCGCAGGGGACCGAAGCCCACTGCGGCTGCTAACGTCAAGAAAAGGAAGGCTAACAGCTCATTCCAGAGCGCATGGAGAGGCTTGATGACCCCCGGCATGAAAGACGCGATAAAGGCTTTAATCAGGCGCATCATGAATGGTATCGGCGAGCAAGAATCAGGGGGAATCGGCTCACAATCCATCGTACCAGCCGGGAGGAAGCTCTAATGCTGGCGCGGAATATGCCGATCATAAGGTGTGCGTGGGTCATAACCCGCGGGCCAGAGCCTAAGGTGGAACATGTCGATATTATCCTGGCCGATGGTATCCTGAAAGCGTGGTGGGAAGGGAGATTCCTTGGACGAACGCCTTAAGCTGCTGATGCAAGAGCTAGGCAGCGCCATCAACGACTCGCTGGCGGATTCGGATCGAATCGCGTCAGCAATTGGTGACATCCGTAAGGCTGGCTTCGACGTGTTCCTGATTCTTGAAGCGACGATCGGCTTCAACAAGCGGGATGAAAACGCCGAAAACGAGGAAGTCGAAGCGGGCGAAACGGAAATAGAAATTTCCGATGAGAGGCCTACTCGGAGCAAGCGCGGCGATACGGGAATCCGGCTCAAGTTCACGACGCAGGATCAGAAGTTCCTGCGCGCGCTGAAGATTTCTGTCGAAGACGAGTCCGCACAGTAGCCGCATCGAACGGCAAAGTTAGCTTCCGGGCGCGCGGGGACCAAATCCCCTATTTGCGAGCCTCGCCATAATCCTGCCTGGCTATTCACTGAAAAAATTGCCCATGCGCCGGAAGCGTGTGTAGCGATCTTCAACCAATCGCTCCGGACTCATCCCACTCAATTCGTCCAATGCCGGGAGCAGCGTGCGGAGAAGGTATTCGGCGGCCAGATCGGGATCTTCCTGAGCCCCCCCTGCCGGTTCCGGCACGATGCCATCAATCAGTCCGAAGCGGCTGAGATCCGGCGCGGTAAGCCGCAATGCCTCCGCGGCCAGCGCGCCTTTCGAGGCGTCGCGGTAGATGATGGCAGCGCAGCTTTCCGGCGAGATGACACTGTAGACCGAGTTTTCGAGCATATAAACCCGATTGCCAATTCCCAGGGCGAGCGCGCCGCCGCTGCCTCCCTCACCGATGACCACGACGATAATGGGAGAGCCGAGACGCGCCATCTCCCGCAGATTCCAGGCGATGGCTTCGGCCTGCCCGCGCTCCTCGGCGTCGATGCCAGGATAGGCCCCCGGGGTATCCAGAAGGGTGATGATGGGCCGGTTGAACTTCGCGGCCATTTCCATGGCGCGCATCGCCTTGCGATAGCCCTCCGGCTTCGGCATGCCGAAATTCCGAAGCAGCTTCTGTTTGGTGTCGTGGCCCTTTTGCTGGCCGACGAACATCACCGGCCGGCCGCGCAGGTGTCCGAAGCCTGACACAATCGCCGCGTCATCGCCGAAGCAGCGGTCGCCGTGGATTTCCGTGAAATCGGGAGCGAGGCGGAGGATATAGTCGAGCGAATGCGGGCGCTTGACGTGCCGCGCCAGCTTCACGCGCAGCCAGGCTGGGTTCTCGACCGGCTCTCCGTGTAGCAACGCGAGTTCGGACTGCAGTTCGACCAAGCGCGCGCGCGCCTCAACAGTATCAGGCTGAAGCGCGGCAATTTCGCCTTCGAGCTCCTTCATGCGCTGCGTGGTGGACTCATCTGGCATATTGATCTCCCCCGCTGGGCCCTCCGGCAACTGGCTGTGGAACCTCCCTAAGAGGCTAGCACTTCAATCGACTCGGGTCCGCAGATCCTCTCGATCTCCGCCTTGAACTCCTTGTCGGGCAAGACCCGGGCCAGTACGTCGAGATGCAGAGTAAAGTCCCTTGGCTTTTCGAGTTTCAGGCGCACGCCCGTCTCGCCCTGCTTACGATCGAACAAGGCCTTGAGCTGCGCGGCCCGATCCAACTCCTTGTCAATGCTCACGCGGATCGAGATCAGGCTCGGAAGGTTCACCCGCGCCTGCTCGAGTGGCACGATTTCCTGAACATTGACCTTCGTGGAACCATCGTCGTCCGGCATCGCTTTGCCGTAGATGAGGACTGGGCGATCCTCCTGGATCTCGTTCTGAAGAGTTTCGTAACGCGTCGCGAAGATGAGAACCTCGGTGGAGCCGGCCCAGTCTTCAAGCTGTGCGATCGCCCAGGGCTTCTGTTCCTTGTTGCGCTTCTTCGCGATCTCGGTCAACACGCCGCATATAGTAACTTCCGCCCCTCGCGCCACTCCTGCGAGGCTCTCGCTGTTGTGCGTGGAGAGTTCCTTGACCTTCCAACGATATTCGTCGAGCGGATGCCCGGTAACGTAGTAGCCGATGGTCTCTTTCTCGCCGCGCAGACTCTGGCGCGAATCCCATTCAGGCACGCGCGGGAAACTTCGCGGCGGCGCCGTACTGTCGTCTCCGCCCATCAATTCACCAAACAGCCCCGCCTGGCCGCTCTCGCGGTCCTTGCGAGCGCGCTGGCCGGTCTCCATGGCTTCGTCGATGATGGCCATCTTCTGCGCGCGGGTACCCGGTAACGCGTCCATGGCCCCAGCTTTGATCAGGCTTTCGATGACCCGCCGGTTCACCGCATTCAGATCGACTCGCTCGCAAAAATCGTCGAGCGTCTTATAACGGCCGCCCGATTGGCGTGCCTCGACGATGGTCTGCACCGCGTTGGAGCCGACGTTCTTCACCGCGCCGAGACCGAAGCGGATGGCGCCGTTATCGGGCGTGAAGTTCAGATCCGACGCGTTGACGTCGGGCTGAAGAATTGAGATGCCCAAATCGCGGCATTCATTGATGTACTTCACCACCTTATCGGTGTTGCCCGTTTCCGAGGTCAGCAGCGCGGCCATGAACTCGACCGCGTAGTGCGCCTTCAAGTAGCCGGTCAGATAGGCGAGATAGCCGTAAGCGGCCGAGTGCGATTTGTTGAAGCCGTACTCGGCAAACTGCGCCATCAGGTCGAAGAGTTTCTCGGCCTTCTTCTCGTTAATGCCCTGTGCACGCGCACCATCCATGAAGTGCGTGCGCTGCTTGGCCATCTCCTCAACTTTCTTCTTACCCATCGCGCGGCGCAGCAGGTCGGCTTCGCCGAGACGATAGCCCCCAACGCGCTGCGCGATCTGCATCACCTGTTCCTGGTAGAGGATGATGCCGTAGGTCTCCTGGAGGATCGACTCGGTCTCGGCGACATCGTAGGTGACCTTCTTACGCCCATGCTTGCGGTCGATGAAGTCGTCGACGACTCCGCCCTTAATCGGGCCCGGACGATAGAGCGCATTGAGCGCGACCAGATCCTCGATGCGTTCCGGCTGGTAGCGCCGCAGAACGTCCTTCATGCCCGAGGACTCGAACTGGAACACGCCGCTGGTCAACCCCTGCGAGAAGATGCGCTGGTAGGTGTCCGTGTCATCGATGGGCACGTCGTCCAGGACGAGATCTTCGCCACGCGTCTTCTTGATAAGAACCAGTGCCTCGTTGACGATGGTGAGCGTCGTCAAGCCCAGAAAGTCCATCTTGAGAAGGCCGAGCTTCTCGAGATACTTCATGTCGTACTGGGTGACAATTTCGTCCTTGTTCGTCTTGTAGAGGGGAACTAGCTCCTTCAACGGCCGTGGCGAGATGACCACGCCGGCGGCGTGCATGCCGCAGTTGCGCGCCATGCCCTCCAGGCGCAACGACGTGTCGATCACATCTTTGACGCGCGGATCTTTGTCGGCCGCTTCCTTGAACGCCGGTTCCTGATCGAGCGCTTCCTGCAGCGTGATGTTCAGTTGGTTGGGAACCAGTTTCGTCAGCTTGTCCGCTTCGGAGAAGCTCAGCTCTAGCGCGCGGGAGACGTCCTTCAACGCCTGCTTCGCGCCGAGCGTGCCGAAGGTGATGATCTGTGAGACCTGCTCCCGGCCGTACTTTTGCGTTACGTACTGGATGACTTCCCCGCGGCGGTTCGTACAGAAGTCGACGTCGATATCGGGGAATGAAACGCGCTCCGGATTGAGGAAGCGCTCGAAGATGAGATCGAACCGCAATGGATCGACGTCGGTAATGCCCATGCAATAGGCCACCAGCGATCCTGCAGCCGAGCCGCGACCGGGCCCGACCGGTACGCCGATCGATTTTGCGTAACGAATGAAGTCCCACACGATCAGGAAATAGCCCGCGAACTTGAGCTTTTCGATGAGCGCGATCTCGCTCTCCAGGCGCTCGATATACTCCTCGATGCGGTGCTTCAAGCGCCCCTGCGCGGCCTGCTGCTCCAACCGGACTCGTCGGCGTTCGAAGCCCTGGCGGGCAACCCAGGCGAAATAGCTGTCGAGCGTGTGCTCTGGAGGAACGTCGAACTTCGGGAAGGGATCTTTGATCTTCTCGATCTTGACGTTGCAACGTTGGGCGATGTCCCAGGTACGGTCGAGCGCGTCTTCCACCTCGCCAAAGAGCTGCATCATCTCGGGGCGGCTCTTGAGGAACAGCTCCTGCGTCGACATCCGCATCCGCTTCTCGTCCTGGACGGTCTTGCCCGTCTGGATGCAGGTGAGGATATCTTGCGCCCGCGCGTCGTCTTTGCCGATGTAGTGGGCGTCGTTGGTCGCCACCAGCGGGATGCCGGTTTCCGACGAGAGACGATAGACGCCGGGCATCGCGATTTTGTCCTCGTTCAGGCTGTGGTCCTGAATTTCCAGGAAAAAATTGCCTTTGCCGAAGATGTCCTGAAACTCGTATGCGGTGCGGCGCGCGTCGTCGTAGCGATCGCGCAGCATGAGTTCGGTGACTTCGCCTTTCAGACAGCCCGACAACGCAATCAGTCCTTTGCTGTGCCGGGCGAGGTAATCCTTGTCGAAACGCGGTTTGTAATAGAAGCCTTCCAGGAAGCCGGTGGACACCAGGTCGATTAGATTGCGGTAGCCTTCCTGGTTCTCGCACAGCAGAACCAGATGGTTGTAACGATTGGTCTCGTTCTTGATGTTGCGGTCCTGCTGCGAGATGTAGACCTCGCAGCCCAGGATGGGACGAATCCCCTTGTCGTTGGCCTTGGTATAGAACTCCATGGCTCCGAACAGGTTGCCGTGGTCGGTGAGGGCGATGGACGACATGCCCTGCGTCTCGACCTCGCGAATCATCTTCCCGATTTCACAGGCTCCGTCCAGGAGCGAGTAATCGCTGTGGCAGTGTAGATGGACGAAGGGCTTGTCGGACATGGCAGGAGATCAGTATACGGGGAATGCGGCGCGGAGTAGATGTGGTAGGGACGGGCAGAGTCGAACTGCCGACCTACCGCTTAGGAGGCGGTTGCTCTATCCAACTGAGCTACGTCCCCACACCCGCTCACGCCGATGACCTTCTTGATTGTAACCGGGAACGGCCCGGCGGTGACTGCGCCGTGGAAAGTGAGGGCTATTGCCAGCGTTTAAGCCCCTTGCGCCCGATGTCCCGGCGGATCTGCATCCCGTCGAAGTGGATCTTGTCGCAGGCCGCATAGACGTTAGTGATCGCTTCCTGCAATGTCGCGCCGGAATGCGTCACACCCAGGACGCGCCCGCCTGAAGTCTCGATGCCGTGAACGCCAACGCGCGTGCCTGCATGGAAAACCGTCGCGCCGGTCTCGGCCGCTTCCGCAAGACCGAAGATCGGGTCGCCCGTTCGCACCGTGCCCGGGTAACCATGCGCCGCGAGAACGACGCAGATTGATGGCTCTTCTTGAAACTTGAGCAGGCCCGGATGGAGCTTGCCGCTGGCCGCCGCGTGCACCAGCAAGCCGAAATCACAATCCATGCGGTGCAGCAGAGCCTGAGTCTCAGGGTCGCCCAATCGCACGTTGAATTCCAGCACCTTCACGCCATCTCTTGTCAGCATCAAACCGGCGTAAAGGAAGCCTGCGAAGCGCATGCCTTCGGCCTTCATGCCATCCAGCACCGGCTGCATGACTGTGCGAACAACTGCCTCGCGCTCGGCTTGATTAAGCAACCGCGAATCCGAATATGCACCCATGCCCCCGGTGTTGGGACCCCGGTCGTCTTCAAAGATAGTCTTGTGATCCTGTGAGGGTTCCAGCGGCAGGACCGTGTCGCCGTCGCAGAGGCCGATGAAACTGACCTCTTCGCCCGTGAGGAATTCCTCAATCACGATGTTGCGGCCGGCGGCGCCTACGAGGTGGCCCGACGCCATATCGTGCAGGACGCTGAGCGCCGCGGCGCGGTCCTCACAGATCACTACGCCTTTCCCGGCCGCCAGGCCATCTGCTTTTAAAACCACAGGATAGATAAATTCGCCAAGCTTTACTTTCGCCTCTTCTTCGCTATGCGCAACCGCATAATGAGCGGTGGGAATCCGGTGGCGCGCCATGAAGTTCTTCGAGAAGATCTTACTGCCTTCGAGTTGAGCGGCGGCTTGCGTGGGACCGAAGATCAACTGGCCCTTGGACGCGAAAAGATCGACGACTCCATCGACGAGCGGCGCTTCCGGTCCGACAATGGTGAGATCGGGACGGATTTGAATCGCGAGCGCCAGAAGATCCTGGGGCTTGTTCGAGGCCGGACGGACGCACGTCGCCACTTCGGCGCAACCGGGATTGCCGGGCGCGACGACAACCTCCTGCACCGAAGGGCTGCGACGGAGACTCCATGCAATTGCGTGCTCACGTCCGCCACCGCCAAGTACGAGGACTTTCATTGAGGTCGTCTCCTTCTGCCAGTAATTCTTTAGGATATCCGCCATACGATGCCGCTGCCAATGCGACAACTTAGCTACGACGTAGTGGTGATCGGCGCGGGCCATGCGGGCTGCGAGGCTGCGCGCGCCTGCGCCCGGATCGGGCTCAAGACGGCGATGGTTACCATGAACGTCGACCTGATCGCGCAAATGTCCTGCAACCCCGCGATCGGGGGTATCGCCAAGGGCCACCTGGTGCGCGAGATCGACGCTCTGGGCGGCGTGATGGGCGAGGTCGCAGACGCAATCGGCATTCAGTTTCGGCTCCTGAACACGAGCCGCGGCCCGGCTGTGTGGAGTCCGAGGGCGCAGATGGACAAGAAGCAGTATCGGATCCGGATGAAGGAGGTCCTGGAGGCCGAACCGAATCTGCGCCTGCTGCAGGCGGAAGTTGCCGGGATGGACTACGAAGACGCCGGGAATGGGCGCCGGCGCGTCAAGAGCGTCCTTCTGCGCGACGGCAGAAGCCTGCAAACGAGCGCGGTTGTCGTGACAACGGGGACTTTCCTGAACGGGCTGGCACACATCGGAGAATCCAAATCGACCTGCGGCCGGAGTGGGGAAGCCCCAGCCAACCTGCTCGGCAACCACCTGCGAACGCTCGGGTTAGCCTGGAAACGATTGAAGACCGGCACGCCTCCGCGCCTGGATGGCCGCACCATCAACTGGTCCGCGTTCGAGCCACAATTCGGAGACCCTGTTCCAACTCCGTTCTCATTCCTCACGGGGAAGATCGAGCGGGAGCAGATTCAGTGCCATATTGCCTATACGACCGAAGCGACGCACCGCATCCTTCGCGAAAGCATCTCCCGGTCTCCCCTGTATAGCGGTCAGATCGAGGGCATCGGGCCGCGCTACTGCCCTTCGATCGAAGACAAGGTCGTGAAGTTCCCCGACAAGACGCGCCACCAGATCTTCCTGGAGCCGGAGGGTTTGGACACGTACGAGGTGTACGTCAATGGCATGAGTACCAGCATGCCCATCGACGTTCAGGAGGCGATGGTCGCGTCCGTTCCTGGCCTCGAGAACGCCGAGATGATCCGGCCGGGGTACGCGATCGAGTACGACGCGATCGACCCCCGGGAACTGTCGCACAGTCTGGAAGTGAAGTCGATCGAGGGCCTGTTCCTGGCCGGTCAGATCAATGGGACTTCGGGGTATGAGGAGGCGGCATGCCAAGGTTTGCTCGTCGGGTTGAATGCGGCGGCTCGCGTGGGCGGAGGCGAACCGGTCGTTCTCCAACGTACCGAAGGCTATGCCGGCATTCTTGTGGATGACCTGATCACCAAGGGCGCCGACGAACCCTATCGCATGTTTACCTCACGTGCGGAATTCCGGCTGCATCTGAGAATTGACAACGCCGACGAGCGGCTGACGCCCCTGGGACGCAAAGCAGGCCTCGTCTCGGACCAGCGTTGGGAACTCCTTCAACGCAAGCTGGCTCAAAAGGAGCGCATCCTGGACATCCTCTCCAGGACTCGGATTTCGGCCGAACTTGGGATTCCCGCCTTTGCTGAAGGTGACCGCCCCTACCTGAACGTCTGGCTCAGGAGGACAGATGCCCGCCTCTCACAGCTATCCGGCTGGCTGGAGGCACAACTCGGCGAGGCCGTGATCCCGCACGTCGTGACTACGATCGAGACGGAAGTGAAGTACGCCGGCTATATGGATCAGCAGGACAAGCAAGTCCAGCGGCTTAGGGACTCGGAGGATCGGAAAGTTCCGGCCGGACTGGACTATGCGGCGATCCCAGGCTTGAGCCGGGAGGTGCGGGACAAGCTCATCCGGGTGTGCCCGGAGACTCTTGGGCAGGCTGCAAGGATTCCAGGCGTGACGCCTGCGGCAATCGCCATACTGGATATCTATTTGAACCTCGTGCAGCGGGAGACAAGATGACAGAAAGCCAGCGGTTTTCCAGCATTTTGCAGGATAAGCTGTGTGGATTGTTAAGCTTAGCTCCTGTCCAGCTCGGACAATTGTGGGCGCACTATGAACTGTTGCGCGCTTGGAATGGCCGCCTCAACCTTACTTCCGTAATCGAGTTGGACAAGGCTGCGGTTCGTCACTATGCGGAATCGCTCTTCCTGGCGAGCCTGCTGCCTCCTTCCGCTCTCCGGATCGCGGACGTGGGATCTGGCGCGGGATTTCCCGGATTTCCGGTGGCTGTCGCGCTACCCGGCACCGAGGTGTTTCTGATTGAATCCGATCAGAGAAAGGCAGCCTTCCTGCGCGAGGCTTCGGACTTGAGCCGCAATGTCCGGGTACGCTGCCTGCGCGCTCAGGCCCTCAAGAACAATCTAGACGTCGTGGTGGGCAGGGCAGTGCGTCCCGCTGAGATCCTCAATACCGCGAATCGGCTGGCAGATTGCTTCGGGATTCTTATGTCTCGAAAGGATGCGGATCTGCTCGCTGCGCGTTACTCTGCCGAGGTCAAGCCTCTCCCTTGGGACGAAGAATCCGCCGCGCTGATCGGTCTGGTTCCACGTGGAACCTAGCGAGCACGCCCATCTCAAGCTCAAACGTTTCACGTGGAACGTCCTGATCGACCTGCCGTGATAGCATAGACGTTTTCCAGGGCAACCCTTCATGGCCCGAGTCATAGCTATAGCAAATCAGAAAGGCGGCGTCGGTAAGACCACGACCGCCATCAATCTCTCCGCGTCTCTCGCGGCGAATGAATTCAGTGTCCTGCTGGTCGATATGGATCCGCAGGGCAATAGCACCAGCGGCTTAGGCATCCCCAAGCAGGATGATCTCCTGACGATTTACGAGGTCCTGACTGGACGCGCCAGCCTTCGCGACATTCTAGTGACGGTGCAACCGGACGGCATCATTGTCGCACCAGCCGATAAGAATCTGGTTGCCGCCAATATTGACCTCGTCGCATCGGACCATCGCGAATACCATCTCCGCAATGCGCTTACGGACGTGCGCGATCAGTTTGATTTCATTCTCATTGACTGCCCACCAGCCCTCGATCTGCTGACGGTCAACTCCTTGGTCGCCGCTGATTCGGTCCTGATCCCCATTCAGTGCGAGTTTTTCGCGCTCGAAGGCATCTCCCAACTGATCGACACCATCGATCGCCTGCGAGAGAGCCTTCAGCCCGCTCTCTCCATCGAAGGCATTCTCTTGACCATGTTCGATGACCGGACCAATCTCACCCGCCAGGTCTCCTCAGACCTGAAGGACTTCTTCCAGGGCGAGGTTTTCCAAACCGTGATTCCCAGAAGCATCCGGCTCGCCGAAGCCCCAAGTTTCGGCAAGACCATACTCTCCTACGATCCGCGATCAAAGGGGGCTGAAAGTTATATCCAACTCGCCAAGGAGATCGTCGCTAATGGCCAACGCCGACAGTCGCAAAGCGCTGGGTAGAGGTCTCTCCACCCTCCTCCCGACCAACCGTCCAGCACCCGCGCCGCCCGCCACTGCCCCTCCTCAAACCTTATCGGCGCCTCTCAGGATTTCCATTGGCGACATCGATCCCAATCCGCTACAGCCTCGCACCGTCTTCCAGGCCGAGCGACTCCAGGAACTCGCCCAATCCATCCGCGAGCACGGCATCATCCAGCCGCTGATCGTCCGTGCTGCCGGCTCGCGCTATCAACTCATCGCAGGTGAACGACGTTGGCGCGCAGCCAAGCTCGCCGGTCTCGCAGAGGTTCCCGTCATCGTCCAGGACTATGCGGACGACCGCCTCATGGAGATTACCCTCATCGAGAACATTCAACGTGAGGACTTGAACCCCATTGAGGTCGCTCAGGCCTTCGACCGGCTCGCGCGCGAACACCAGTTGAGCCACGAGCAGATCGCCCAGCGCACTGGGAAAGACCGAACGACGGTCACCAACATGCTCCGTCTGCTTCGCCTGCCTGGAGATATCCAGATGCTTCTGGCGGAGCACCGCCTTTCCATGGGCCACGCGCGTGCGCTGCTCTCATTACCCACCCCGGAGATCCAACTCCAGCTCGCAGAGCGCACTGCGGCGGAAGGCCTCTCCGTCCGGCAGGTCGAACGCCTCGTCCAGAAATCGACCGAAACCCGCGAGACCAAGCCTGTCCAGCAGGTTGAGCCCGACCCGAACGTCAAGGCTGCCATCCTGGAACTGGAGCGCGTGCTTGGAACCCGCGTGCACATGGTGGAGAAATCTGCCCAGCGCGGACGGATCGAGATCGAGTACTACTCGCAGGACGACCTGCATCGGATCTACGAGACAATCGTCGGGGACAAATAGAAGAAGGTGGGGTGGTGCCGGCGGGAGGAATTGAACCTCCGACCTACGGATTATGAGACCGTCGCTCTAACCCCTGAGCTACACCGGCGCTATAACCCAGACTAAGGGCTCCCATTCCGCCTGTCAAATCCGCTGATTTCATACCCTCCGGTCTTGTTCCGCGGACCGTCAGCTAACCTCTTGACATCGATTCGAAACGGATCCATAGTTGGGCCAGAGATGGCTCCTTGGCGGGGTTCTCTGCCGTGGCGGCCAGCGGGCCGGCGGCCAAATTACCCGGTGTCGGTGCCGGGTCATCAGGAGGCTGACTCATCAAGACAGACCACCTCAATTGGGCGGCTTCCACTCACCTGTTCTGTCTGGTTGTGCGCCTCCAGCGTCCATCCGGTCTGCATTAGACCCAGACGCGCGGATTAAGCACCGCATGAAAGAGGCTCAACACACGCCAGCCCGCTCGCTACATCAGGTGGCGCGGGACGAGCGGGACTCGGGAAGGGTGGCCGCCCATTCGCTTCTGAAGTCCATCCATTGACACCTGTTTCTCCCCTCCAGTAGAGTCGGAGTAGCGCTCATCCGAACGCTGCCGCCGGTTTGTAACCTCCAGCATGAGCGTGGTTGAATTCAGCGCAGTCTCCAAGTCCTACCCGATCCTGGGTTCTCCGGGTCGAAGACTCGCTTCGCTTCTCGCTCCTACGCTCGTTACGTCCACCCGCTTCACTGCCCTCCAGGATATTAACTTCGATGTGCGCCGCGGAGAGACTTTCTGCATCATCGGGCGTAACGGCGCTGGCAAGAGCACGCTCCTTCAACTTGTTGCACGGATTACGCAACCCACCTCCGGTTCGGTCTCCGTCACAGGGCGGGTATCCGCTTTGCTTGAGCTTGGTTCCGGGTTTCATCCAGATTTCACCGGCCGACAGAACGTTTTTCTTTCGGCTTCGATCCTCGGCTTCTCCACCCGGGAGACGAACCTGCTCTACCCTCGCGTGAGCGAGTTCGCTGCCATCGGCGACTTCATTGACCGCCCGATCCGTACCTACTCCAGTGGTATGCTTGTTCGCCTTGCATTCGCCCTTGCCATTCATGTCGAGCCGGAGATCCTCATCGTGGACGAGGCCCTCTCCGTCGGTGACCAGGCGTTCCGCCAGCGCTGTCTTAGGAAAGTGCACGAATTGCGTACGCGCGGCGTCAGCATCCTGTTCGTCTCACACGCCATTGGCGACGTAAAATCGCTCGGAGACCGGGCATTGTGGCTCGACCATGGATGCCAGCGCGAGCTCGGACCCGTCGACAAGGTCGCCTCTGCCTATCTGGCATCGCTCCAACCCCCTGCACGCCCCCAGTCCCTGCAAATCGGAGAGGCCGCCTCAGACGATCAGGCCGCAGCCTGCGATGAGGCGCATTGGATCGAGAACCTGCCCGCGGGCGATGGGCGCACTGGCGATGGCCGCGCCCGCATCCGCGGCTTCGTGCTCCTCGATCAATTTGGACGCCAGGCGACTCACCTCGCCCCGGCAGGGTGCTATGTCGCCCGCATCAGCTTCCAGGCAGACGGCACATTGGTCCGCCCCGAGGTAGGGCTGCTCATTCGCAACCATCTGGGCATCTCTTTTTGTGGGGTAACCACCCGGCACGCGCCCACTCCCATTCGGCCGCTCGCTTCCGGTGAACGATGCACCGTGGACCTTGCGTTCGCTCTCCCTGAGTTTTATCCCGGCTTCTTTTCCTTCTCACCTTCGATCAGCGATCGGAAGGAACAAGTCGGCGAAGCGCAAACCTGCGATTGGGTGGACAACGCGTTGACGCTGCAGATGGAGAGGAGCGCGGGCGACGTTTACGGCTGCCTGCACGTGCCGGCGCACGTTCGCTGGTCAACCCCTCCCATGTATCAGGAGGCCCGGCATGCTTGAGTTCACCGGTGAGCGAGTGGTCCCTGGCCAGGTCGACGTCGACCTGTGGAACGAGCATCTGGCGCGCTACCTGTTCGCCGCCCGGTTGGCGCGCCGCCGGCGCGTTCTGGATATCGGCTGCGGCGCGGGCTACGGATCCTCGGAACTTGCGCAAACTGCCGCCGCCGTTACCGGACTCGACGTCGCCCCCGAGGCAGTCGCCCTGGCGCGCAACTCCTACGCCGCGCCCAACCTGCAGTATCTCGCCGCCTCGGCCACGTGCATACCATTCGCGGACGCGTCGTTCGGCCTCATCACATGCTTCGAAGTGATCGAACACATCCACGATTGGCCTCTCCTCCTCAATGAAGCGCGTCGCCTGCTCGCGCCTGGCGGGCAGTTCATCGTCTCCACGCCAAATAAGTCCTATTACGCGGAATCCCGGGCGCAGATCGGCCCCAACCCGTTTCACGTACACGAATTCGAGTACGACGAGTTCAAGGCCGCACTCGAATCCAAATTCCCCTCTGTCACGCTCTACGTTCAGAACCATGTTGGAGCACTCAGCTTCCAACCCGCTGCGGCGCCAGTCGCCCACGTCGCGCAATCCGCCGAGCTTCACCTGGAACCGTCGCAGCCGGACCCCGCCGCGGCGCATTTCTATCTCGCCGTCTGCGCCGCCTCCCCGCAAACAGGCGCTCCCGCGTTTCTTCACGTGCCCGCGACGTCGAATGTCTTGCGCGAACGGGAGAGCCACATCCACAAGCTGGAGCACGAGCTCAGTCTGAAGGACGTGTGGCTCCAGGATCTCCAACGGGACCACTCCTCCCTCGTGGAGACGCACCGTGCCCAGACTGCCGACCTGGAAGCCGCACAGGCCTGGGCGGCGGCTTCGCACAACGAGTTCGAGACCGCACGCAAGGAACTGCTCGAAGCCTGCGAACGGTACGAGAATCGTCTCGCGGATTTGGAACGTACCTATGCCGCTCACCTCGCCGAATTGAACCAGCGGATTGAGACGACCGAGGCGGCGCGCGATGCCGCATTAGCGGAGGCCGAACGACTCCGCCAGGTCCTTGCACTGGTGCGTGAATCGCGCTGGGTGAAGCTGGGCCGTAAAATAAACATCGGCCCCGATCTCCAGGGCATTTAAGACATGCCGGTGCTTTTTCGATTCCTGGCCGCATTACCCTTGGTTCTGCTGTCGCCCGTGCTCGCCGCCATCTCCGCCCTGCTTCTGCTTGCGAGCGATCTTGTCTGGCGTTGGTCCGGGCATGTGCAGCCTCCTGAGAACTCACTCCCCGACAACTCCGCGGCCACGGTTGTCATCCCGAACTGGAATGGCCGCGATCTGCTTGCCAGATATCTGCCCTCTATCGTCGAGGCCCTCTCCGCTAATCCCCGCAATGAAATCCTCGTCGTGGACAACGCTTCCACGGACGACAGCGTGCAGTTCTTGCACTCCAACTTTCCAAAAGTGCACGTGCTCGCCCTCGACCGCAACCACGGCTTCGGCGGAGGATCGAACCGCGGCTTTGCCGCCGCCAGCAACGACATCGTGGTCCTGCTCAACAGCGATATGCGCGTGGCGCTGGACTTCCTGCAGCCTCTGCTCGATGGCTTCACCGCCGCCGATGTCTTCGCCGTCTCCTGCCAGATCTTCTTTAGCGACCCAGACAAGCTGCGGGAGGAGACTGGCATGACCGAGTGCTGGTGGCATCGCGGCATGCTGCGTGCCCGCCATCGCAGCGACGCGAGCGTTGATTCTCTTTGGCCGTGCTTCTACGCCGGCGGCGGATCGTCCGCCTTCGATCGCCGCAAATTCCTGGAACTGGGCGGCTTCGACGAGCTGCTGCGTCCTTTCTACATGGAGGACAGCGACCTCAGCTTGATGGCCTGGAAGCGCAGTTGGCGCGTCCTCTATCAACCTCAGAGCCTGGTCTGGCACGAGCATCGCGGCACCATCGGCAAGAGTTTCTCGCGCGCTTATATCGATGGCGTCATCGGGAAGAATACGATTCTTTATGCCTGGAAGAACGCCCACTCACCCTCCCGGCTGCTCGCCCACTTCGCCTGGATGATGATTGGTGGGGCCTACTCCTGGTTTGCGGGCAACTCCCTCCAGCGGATGAACTTCGCCGCTCTCGGCCGGGCCTTTGTCCAGTTGCCGGGAGCCCTTCGTTCCCGCGCGCGAGCCCGTACTCTCGCCGTGCTCGACGACAAGGAGGCCTTCCGCCGCTCCAGTCCGATCTTCTACCACGACCGCTTCTCGCCCTTCGACCCACAGCCGGACCGCCCGCGCGTGCTTTTCGTCTGTCCCTATCCGCTCTGGCCGCCTGTCCACGGAGGCGCCATCTCGATCCATGGCACCGTCACCCACCTGGCGCGCTTCGCCGAAGTCCACCTGATCGTGCTCTGTGAAACGCCGGCCCAACTCATAGAGCAGGAGCGGCTTCACGACGTCGCTGCTTCGGTCACGCCATTGTTGAGGCGCACCGCGGTCCCACCGCGCATCGGCTCGCTCCAGCCCCACGCCGTCCGCGAGTTCCGCGATGAGGGAGTTCAGTACGTTGTGGAACGCGAGATTCTGCGCCGTTCCATCGACATCGTTCAGCTCGAATACACCAACATGGGGCAGTATCTCGCGACGGGCTGCAAAAGCCTGGCCTGGATTCTCTTCGAACACGATATCTACTTCCAGTCTGTTCAGAGCCGCATTTCGGCCTTGCATGGCAGTGCGCGCGCCAAGGCCTTTTTCGAATATCTACGCGCCCTGCGTTTTGAGCTGCGCCTGCTCGGGCGCGTGGACCGAGTGCAGGTTTGCACGCCCGACAACCGGGATTACCTGCTCTCGTTTCAGCCCCGCTTGCGCAACCGCATCGACTGCGATGTTCGAGCCGGGATGGATCTCTCCCGATTCGAGTTTCGGCCTGACGGCCGGCAGCCTCGTACCATGCTCTTCCTCGGCAGCTTCCGCCACAAACCCAATTTCGAAGCGCTCGATTGGTTTCTCGAAGGTGTCATGCCACGCGTGCTGGCGTGTTGCCCGGACGCCCGGCTCCGCGTTATCGGTTCCGATGCGCCTGCGTCCGGGACCCTGCCCAGTTTCAACGGCGCGGTGGCTTTTGAGGGTTTTGTACCGGACCTGGCCGCGCCTCTTGCGGAATCGGCTGTTTTCGTCTGCCCCATTCTTAGCGGGTCAGGCGTAAGGATGAAGCTGCAGGAGGCCTTTGCCGCCGGCATCCCTTCGGTTTCGACAACCTTGGGCGCTGAAGGACTAGGTTCCGAGGATGGACGCTATTGCCGCTTGGCGGACGGCTACGACCGCTTCGCTCAGGCGATCATCGATGTTTTCGGGGACCCTGCAGAGGCCGCGGAGATGGCGCGCCGTGCGCGTGGATTCATTGAACAGTCGCGCGGCCTTGTTGCCATGACTCAGCGCCTGCTGGCTACTTACCGCCAGGCGTTGTCGGAGAAGCGGGGTTTATAGCCTTTTTCAGTCCATCTGCGATCTTGCCCGCCGTCCGGTTCAGATCCTTCGGCCGGCGGATCGCCGGGTCGTTATAGGCGGACCAGAGAACTTCTCCGGTTCCACGCTTCACCAGGAAAACCGTGCCGCGACTGCGAGCAGGCACCGGTGCGTGCTCCGGGCCGGATGATTTCAGCTCCAGTTCATCCGACTTCGTTTCCGCCGCAGGCTCCTTCGCGTCCTTCTTCTTCTGGTCAGCACTCTTCGCGGGTACCACCACGGGCTTTGGTTCCGGATACAACTCTTTGACGTCCGCCTCGAAGGTCGCACCCAGATGATCGGTCAGCAGGGCGTCCGCCTTGGAAGGATCGGTTACCACTTGCACCACTCCACCGTGCGTCAGCCGTTCGGCCAGATATTGATCCATCCCATGCGACATCGGCAGAAGGTAGACGGTCTTTACTTGCGACAAGGAGACTGCGCTTGCCGGTTGCCCGATTCCCGCCAGGGAAAAAGCGGTCATCAGCATCGCGCAGGCAATTAACTGTTTCACAAGCCCATCATAGCGGCCCGGCAAAGCCTTTGCCTGCCGGTTTCGCTCACCGGGAGCCGCATGATACCATTCCGGATGCCCTCGCTAGCCGCGCATGCCCGCGCCAGTTACTGTACTGATTCCGAACTTCAATGGGGAGAAACTCCTTGAAGACTGCATCCTTTCGGCGCTCCGCCAGAGCCTTCCTCCCAGCGAGATTCTGGTCGTCGACGACGCTTCCACGGATCGCAGTCCTCAACTTGCCGCAGAGCTTGGAGCGCGCGTTCTAGCCTTGCCAGAGAATCGCGGCTTCGCACACGCCGTAAACTTCGGCGTTTTGCAATCGGCCACCGAATGGATCGCCATAGTGAACAGCGATGTGACGCTGGCCCGCGACTGGCTCGCCCAACTGCTCGATGCCGCAAGCTTCAACCACGCCGGTTATGCCTGTGGACCCATCACCCGCCGCGACCAGCCGGACATTCTCGACGGCAGTTACGACCTCCTTTCTCGCGGCGCGTGTCCCTGGCGCGCCGGGTCTGGGTTTCCCCTCGCCGCGTTGCGTCCGCCGGAAGGCTTCTGGCTCCCTTCCTTCACCGCTCTGCTCATCCGCAGAGACCTCTTTCTCGAGGCCGGATCCCTCGACGAAACATTCGGCTCCTATCTCGAAGACGTCGACTTCGGTTTGCGCATCAGCAAACTGGAGCAGCGCGGATTGTTCGTGCCCACAGCCCTGGCCTCCCACGTCGGCAGCGCCACTTTCGGAGTCTGGAGCTATCGGGCCACCCGCCTTTCATCCCGAAACCAATTGCTGCTGGTAGCACGTCACTATCCCAATGGGTGGTTCCGCCGATTCGGCCGCGCCGTGGTTGCAGGGCAGCTTCTTTGGGGCCTGCTCGCGCTCCGAAATGGCGTTTTTCGAGCTTGGCTCCTCGGAAAACTGGATGCTCTACGCATTTGGAATGTCGTCCGCGATGGCTTCACGCACATGGATCCAGCGAGGCTCGATTTGAACCTCGCGAACTGTGAGCTCGGAATTCTCAAATGGCAAGGCAATCCCGCACGAAGCCCATATTGGCGCTGGTACTTCCGCCTCGCCGGCAGGGGGAAATCCTAAGTGCGCGTTGGAGCAGTGATCGTTTCGCACCAATCCGCCGGCTGCCTGCGCGCCTGTCTGGAAGCCTGCCTCCTCCACGTCTCCCCGAGTGAAGGGGTCGTAGTGGTCGACAATTCCTCCACCGACGACTCGGTCCGTGTGGCATCGAGCGTTCCCGGTGTGACGGTCCTCCCCAATCCAGACAATCCCGGCTTCGCCGCCGGAGTCAACCAGGGCATCCGCGCATTGCCTTCCGCCGAGCTGGTCCTGGTGCTCAACCCCGACGCAGTTTTGCAGACCGGCATCACGCCCCTGGTCCGCTGTTTCGATGACCCGCTCACCGCCATCGCGGCTGGCGCGCTCTGTGACCAGAACCGTCAACCTCAGCGCGGCTTCACCTTGCGCCGCTTCCCCACGCCGGCCGCGCTTGCCCTGGAAACACTTACCATCAATCGGGCCTGGCCCGGTAACTCTGTCAACCGGCGCTGGCGCTGTCTCGATCTCGATTTAACCCGAAGCCAGGATGCCGAGCAGCCGGCGGGTGCTTTTCTTCTCATCCGGCGGGAGGCGTGGAAGGCCGTTGGCGGCTTCGATGAGGGCTTCCGGCCGGTCTGGTTTGAGGATGTGGATTTCTGTCTCCGGGTCACTCAGTCTGGCTTCCGAATCCGCTATGAACCATTGGCCCTTGCCGTGCATGAGGGAGGGCACTCGATTCGCTCCGTGGACTGGGGCGAGCGACAGGTATACTGGAACGAGAATCTTTTACGCTATTCCGGCCTCCACTTCTCTCTGCCGGGTAAGTTGATTACCGCGCTGTCGGTTGCAGCCGGCGGGGCGGTCAGGGGAGTGGTGGAAGCGTTGCGGCGGGGCTCTCCCGGCCCGTTGCGCGTGGCTGGTCTGATTCTTCGAGCAGCGGTGACAGCCATTGCGGTGGCTGTTCGTTCCGCTATTGGAAGAAATTTGAAGGGCACCCGGGAGGAGAACTCGGAACGGGGATGATGGCCTGATCGGATGGCTTCACGCGATCTCGTATCTGTCACGATAGTGACCTACAACAGCGGGCGCTATATTAAGCGCTGCCTCGAATCCGTCCTCGGTCAAAAGGGGCCGGACATCGAGGTAATTGTTGTTGACAACAACTCGACGGATGGCACCAGCGACCTCCTCGAACAGTTCGAGGATCGTTGCCTGGTTGTGCGTAATCCCAAGAACCTCGGCTTCGCGGCCGCGCAAAATCAGGCGATTCTGCGCTCGCGAGGCAATTGGATTCTGACTCTGAACCCGGATGTCCTGTTGATGCCTTACTTCATCCAGGCTCTGGTGGAAGCCGGCCGCAACGACCCCGGCGTCGGCAGCGTTTGCGGAAAGCTTCTGGCCATGAGTCCGGATTTCGACATTGACGCGCGGCCTCGCGTTGACAGCACCGGCATTTACTTCACCCCGAACCTGCGTCACCTCGACCGCGGCAGCCGCGAGATCGACAACGGCCATTATCTGAAGCGCGAATACGTTTTCGGCGCGACGGCGGCGGCCGCTCTCTATCGCCGGGACATGATCGACGACATCTCCGTCGATGGAGAGTTCTTCGACCCCGATTTCTTTGCATATCGCGAAGACGCCGATGTCGCCTGGCGCGCCCAATTGCTGGGCTGGCGCTGCTTGTACACGCCTTACGCTCGCGGCTATCACGTTCGTGCCGTGCTCCCGGGCAATCGCCGCGCCCTTCCGCGCGCGATCAACATGCACTCGGTCAAGAACAGGTTCCTGATGCGAATCAAGAATATGACCGGGCACCTCTACGGCCGGTGCTGGCTCGCCATCACCGCGAGAGATCTGGTCGTTCTTGGCTGCTGCGTCCTGTACGAGCACTACTCACTGAAGGCGTTTGTAGAGATTTGCCGCGCCTGGCATGGTGTTTGGATCAAGCGCCGTTGGATCATGCAGCGCAAGCGCGTCAGCGACGAGTACATCGCCGCCTGGTTCCGCTACCACCCCGTCAGCCGCCCTGCTCACAAGAGCGCACGTGCCGTCGCCGCTCCCGGCAACGAAACTCAGGTCGTCGAGGGCTGACCGGCAAGCCATGCGCATTGCCATCCTCGGGACTCGGGGTATTCCCGCGCACTACGGCGGGTTCGAGACATTTGCAGAGGAACTCTCCACGCGCCTGGTCAGCCGGGGCCATCGTGTCACGGTTTACTGCCGCGAGCGTCCCCAGCAACCCCTCTGGCGCGGCGTCGATCTTCGTTATCTGCCCGCCCTCCACTCCAAGTATTTGGAGACGCTGCAGCACACATTTTACTCAACCATCGATCTCGTCGCCCACCCTTACGACGTCGCGCTGTACTGCAATGCGGCCAATGCCATCTTTACCCCGCTCGCACGCATGGCCGGTACGCCCGTCGCTCTGAACGTTGACGGTTTAGAGCGCCGCCGCAGGAAGTGGAACGTCTTCGCCCGGTGCTGGTATGTGATGTCAGAAACGCTGGCGACTTTTTGCCCCGACGAGATCGTCACCGACGCCGAGCGGATCCGTGATTATTACAAGCAGCGCTATGGCCGCTCCTCCTGGTACATCCCCTATGGAGCGCCTATCGGACCCGTGCAGGACGCCGCGACTCTGCAAGACCTGAAGCTCGAACCCCGCCGCTATTTCCTCTACGTCAGCCGATTCGAGCCCGAAAACAACCCGCTCATGGTCCGCAGCGCCTTCGAAATGGTCGAGACCGAGTTTCGTCTCGCTCTCGTCGGCGACGCACCCTACGCCGAAGACTACATTCGCGCGGTCAAGAACACGAGCGATTCGCGCATCGTCATTCCCGGCGCCATTTACGGCGACGGTTACCACGAACTGCAGGCCAATAGCTTCGCCTACGTCCACGCAACGGAGGTGGGAGGCACCCACCCTGCGTTGATTGAAGCCATGGGACGCGGCGCCCTCGTCCTGTACCTGTGGACGGACGAGAATCATGAAGTGGCCGGCGGCGCAGGATTGCCTTTCGGCAATGAACGCGAACTCATCGATCAGATGCGCGCGGTACTCGCCATGAGTGAAGAAGAGCGCCAGAAGCTCCGCGACGCGGCCGTCCAGCGGGTCCGCGAACGCTATAGCTGGGACGCCGTCACCGCTACATACGAGCGTCTCTTCGAAAGCCTTGCTCGCGGCGAGCACGCAGCCTGAACGGCGTAACAACTCGCACACAACGCAGAGATTTCTCCGCTCAATTGGGTCCCTGCTTCTTCCCTGCCCGCCGACTGCCGGACAATGGAATCATGGTCCAGATTACATGCCGCTGTTGGGTGGAGGTTTCGCGTTCCCAACTTGCCGGCAACTACCACGCCGTTCGCACAGCAGTCGGTCCGGGCATCGAGGTGATGCCAGTCGTGAAAGCCGACGCCTACCGGCATGGCGCCGTGGAGGTGGCCCGGACTCTCACGCACGAAGGCGCAACCTGGCTCGCGGTAAGCAACGTCGAAGAGGGCGTCGTTCTCCGGCAGGCTGGCATCACGGCCCACATCCTCGTCATGGGCGATTTTCTGCCTTTCGAGCGCCCGGCGCTCATCGACTACGAACTTACTCCCGCCATTCAATCCGTCGCGCAGTTGGCTGATTACGACCGCATGGCTGTGGCCTTGGGCCGTCCGCTCGACTACCACCTCTCCATCGACACCGGCATGAGCCGTCTCGGCGCCAGAGACGAGCCGGCCACCCTCGCTCAGTCGGTGCTCGCCTGCCGCGCTGCGCGCCTCCAGGGCTTGATGACCCACTTCGCCTCCGCCGGGAATTTCGAATCTCCCCAGACCGCCAATCAGGTGGCCCGCTTCGAAGCCGTCCAGGAAGCCTTTCATGCCGCCGGCCTGACTCCGCAGTATTGCCACCTGTCCAGCAGCATTCCCGTCGCCTACGGCTTGCGCAAGGCCTGGGGAAACATGGTGCGTCCGGGCCATGCGATTTACGGTTACGTCAGCCCCGCCCGCGGTGACGCGCCCGCGCCACTGATTCAGGTTCGCCCGGCGATGAACTGGAAGGCGCGCATTCTCGAGGTGAAAGAACTGCCGGCCGGTGCGCAGGTTGGCTATGGCGCCATGTTCACCAGTGATCGCCCGACTCGTATGGCCGTGATTGCCGTTGGCTATGCCGACGGAATGATGCATCGCCTCTCGAACAAGGGCAAGGTGATTGCGGGTGGAAAGCTGGTTCCGATCCTGGGAGCCGTCTCCATGGATCTCACGTCCATCGACATCACCGGCTGCCCGCAACTGGGGCCGGGCGATGCGGTGACCCTGCTGGGCCGCGAAGGCGATGTCACTCTGGACGCGCAGACGATCGCCAAGGCCGCTGGAACCATCAGCTACAGTGTGCTGTGCGGCATCGGCCAGAGAGTCAAGAGAGTCTACGTTTGAGGCCAGCTCGCACGCCGACTCGTGTGGCCGCCGCTCTTGCGTCTCAATGTCCCGCACGGCTGCCTGCACTCTTGTAAGCCAAAGCCCGAGGCTTGCCCCGCCTGCGGCCGGCCAAGATTGCGGCGTCCCGCTTAGACGTCCAGGTTCCGCACATCCAGCGCGAAGGTCTCGATAAACTTGCGCCGGGCCTCAACGTCTTCGCCCATCAGCGTCGAGAAGATCTGGTCGGCTTCCACGGCGTCTTCCAGGCGAACCTCCAGGAGGCTTCGCGTCTCGGCGTTCATCGTCGTCTCCCAGAGTTGGTCCGGGTTCATCTCGCCGAGCCCCTTGTAACGCTGGATTGTGCAATCGCGCGTCCCCTCGTTCTTCAGGTACCCGATCAGCTCGCGCCAACCTGCGATCTTCTCGCGTCTCGGCTCTTTGGCCACAACGAATGGTGGATGGTTGAACTTCTGACTCTGCTTGGCCAGGATGCGGAGCCGCCGGAACTCGGGTTGAGTGGCTAACTCCCAGCCGATGACGCGATTCCCGTGCGCTTCATCGTGGTAGATGATGTTCCACGTCGAGTGTTCATCGTCATACTCGGTCCGCACGTTCAGGTTCAGAGCTTCGAGCGCGGTCTTCGTCGCGTTGATCTTCTCTTCGTCGCCGAAGTCCGCCTTCGTGTCGATGGCACGGTTCGGATCCGCGATCAACTCCACAATCCGGATGTCGCTCAGTTTCCGTTCCAGCCGGCTGAACAGGTTCTGGAACTCATCCAACGCCATCAGGAACTGGCGCAGCTCTCCGCCTTCCAGCTTACCTTTGGCGTCGCCTTCGCCGTACTCCACCACCACGTTTTCGGTCGCGCGGCGCAGGATCTCCTTGACGTACTCCTTGTCGTCCTTGATGTACTTCTCGCTCTTGCCCTTCTTGATCCGGTACAACGGCGGCTGCGCGATGTAGATGTTCCCGCGAGCGACCAACTCGGTCATGTGCCGGTAGAAGAACGTCAGCAGAAGAGTCCGAATGTGCGAGCCGTCCACATCGGCATCGGTCATCAGAATGATCTTGTGGTACCGGAGCTTGTTCGGATCGAAGTCGTCCTTGCCGATTCCCGTGCCAATCGCCGTGATGAGGATCCGGATTTCCTCGTGGCCGAGCATCTTGTCGTAACGGGCCTTCTCGACGTTTAAGATCTTGCCGCGAAGGGGTAGAATCGCCTGGTAACGCCGGTCCCGGCCGGTTTTTGCGGTCCCGCCTGCCGATTCACCTTCCACCAGAAACAACTCGCAACGCGCCGGATCGGTTTCCTGGCAATCCGCCAGCTTTCCCGGCAGGCCGCCGGAGTCCAGAGCGCCCTTGCGACGCGTCAGCTCGCGAGCTTTGCGTGCTGCTTCCCTGGCGCGCGAGGCGTCCACCGCCTTGCCCACGATCTTCTTCATCACCGCGGGGTTTTTGTCGAAGTACTCGCTCAGCTTCTCGTTGACAATCTGCGTCACGTATCCGGCGACATCGGAGTTCAACTTGCCCTTGGTCTGCCCTTCGAACTGCGGCTGTGGCAGCTTCACGCTAACCACGGCCGTCAGGCCTTCGGTCACGTCGTCGCCGCTCAGATTGGCGTCTTTCAGTTCCTTCACCAGGCCAGAGGACTTCGCTTGCGCGTTCAAGGTGCGCGTCATCGCGGTGCGGAAACCCGTCAGATGCGTCCCGCCGTCCTTGGTGTTGATGTTATTCGCGAAGCTGAAGATATTCTCCGAGTAGGAGTCGTTCCACTGCATCGCGATGTCGATCGAGAGCTGGCCGCCATTCGGCAGGTCGCGCTCGCCTTCAATGGCAATCGGCTTCTCGTGCAGAACGCTCTTGCCCCGGTTCAAATGCTTGATGAACTCGACGATACCGCCTTCGAAATGGAACTCGCTCTTCTTGAACGGATCGGTGCGTTCATCAATCAGGGAGATTTTCAGGCCCTTGTTCAAAAAGGCCATTTCCCTGAGGCGCGTCGCCAACGTGTCGAAGTTGAACTTCAACTCGTCCATGATTGTGCCATCCGGCTGGAAGGTGATCTTCGTGCCGGTTTTCTTGCCGGCCTTCCCCGCCCTCGTGAGCGGCCCTTTGGGCAGGCCGCGCTCGTAGTCCATCTCCCAGGTGTAGCCTTCGCGCCAGATCTCCAGGTGCAACGCCTCGGACAGTGCGTTGACGCAGCTCACACCCACACCGTGGAGCCCGCCGGACACCTTGTAGCTGTTGGAGTCGAACTTGCCGCCGGCGTGGAGCTTCGTCATCACGATCTCCGCCGCGGAAATGCCGAACTCTTCCTTGATATCCACGGGGATACCGCGTCCGTTATCGACCACCGTAATGGAGTCGTCGATATGGATTACAACCTGTATCTCCGTACAGTAGCCCGCTAAAGCCTCGTCCACGGAGTTGTCTACAACTTCGTAAACCAGGTGGTGCAGGCCCATCTCGCCGGTGGACCCAATGTACATCGCAGGACGGAGACGCACGGCCTCCAGTCCCTCCAGAACCTTGATGCTGCTGGAATCGTAAATGCCAGGATTACTCAAATCGTTTTACCTTCGCCTGCGTGCGGGTCACGTCAGATTCGCATCGGCATGACCACGTAGCGGTAGTTGTAGTTGACGCCCTCGCCAGCCGGGCGCATTTCGCCGGCGCTCTGCGCGTCCTTAAAATGGAACGCGACCGAAGGTTCGGCCACGGCGCGGAGAAAATCAAGCAAATATTGCGCGTTGAATCCGATCTCGACCGTCGGGCCCTCATACTCAACGGGAAGATTCTCTTCCGACTCGCCGCTGTCGCTGATCGAGCTATGGACTACAGCCTCGTTCTCAGCGAACCGCACTTTAATCGCCCGCGACCGCTCGTCCGAGAACTGGGCAACACGCTCGATGGCCGCGCGCAGCTCTTCCCTCGATATCTGCACGATGTGCGCATGCGCCTTAGGCAGAACACGCTCGAAATCGGGAAAGTTACCCGTCAGCTTCCGGCTGATCAGTAGCCTGCTGCCCAAGCGGAAGAAGAGATGGTTTTCGTCGGCGGCGAATTCGACACCCGCATCTTTGTCCGGAGTCTCGGCGGCAAGCTTCAATAACTCGTTCATCGCCTTGCGGGGCAGCAGCACCTTCGCGTTGGCCTCACCACCCTCCGCCAGAGGGTTCTCCGTCTCAACCAGGGCCAACCGGTGGCCGTCAGTGGCAACCATCGTGAGCGTGGCGCCCTTGAGTTGAAGCAACGCCCCATTCAACGTGAACCGCGACTCCTCGGCCGAGATCGAAAAGATGGTCTTCCCAATCAACGAAGCGAGCAGCCCCATAGGGATCTTCGCCATCGGTTCAGGCATCTCGGGCAATTCGGGGAAGCTCTCTCGAGACATCCCGGCGATACGCGTTTTGGACCGGCCGCACACCAGCGAAGCCCAATGGTTGTCGCCAATCTTGATCTGAACCTCGGTTTCAGGCAACAACCGGACATAATCCAGAAGCCTCTTCGCGGGAATCGTCCCGGCGCCCGCCGTCTTCACCTTGGCCGGAGCCAGGCACCGGATGCCCAACTCCAAATCCGTGGCGGTGAGCGTGACTGAATCGCCCGACGCCTCAATCAGAATGTTCGAGAGGATCGGAATGGTCGTCTTCCGCTCGACCACGCCTTGTGACAAACTCAGCTCGCGAACCAGATCCGTCTTGTTGACCGAGAATTCCATGCCGCGACCTCTTCCTGGGAAGATTCTCTCTTAAACAGAATCTAACGATCTCTTCTCTAATCAAGATTCGAAAGACCTGTGGAAATGTAGAAATCTCTCTAAATTATACAAAAGTCTGAGCCTTGCTGGCTTCCCCAACTGTGAATTCCTGTTCCGTCCGGTGAGGGTAAAGCGCCACTCCGGCGTTGTCCACAGATTTGCGCAGGCGCCAAAACACCCCTATCTGTGGAAAACGCCGTAAGGCTAATGGAATGAATCTATTACGTTGTGGATGAGCTTGTTTAAATCCGGGTCGGATTGACGCATTTCCTCGACCTTGCGGATCGAGTGCAGCACGGTGGTATGGTGCTTACCCCCGAAATGGCGTCCGATTTCCGGCAGAGACGCAGAAGTAAGCTCTTTCACCAGGTACATGGCCACTTGCCGCGGCCTGGAGATCTCGTGGGCGTTGGTCTTCTGTTTAAGCTGTGATGCCTGCAGGTCGTAGCGCTCAGCCACCGCGCGCATCACGGCATCGATGCTCACACGCTTTTCCACGTTGTGCAGGATGGGCTTCAATACCTGCCGCGCCATATCGAGGGTCACTGGCATCGCGGTTACGCTCGAGTAGGCCACCAGCTTCGTAAAGGCCCCTTCCAACTCCCGCACGCTCGACTTGGACTTGGTGGCCATATAGATACGCACGTCTTCGGGCAGACGCAGGCCTTCTGCCTCGGCTTTCATGTCCAGAATGGCCATCTTCGTTTCCAGGTCAGGCGGTTGAACGTCCACCATTAGGCCCCACTCAAAACGCGTCCGCAGCCGTTCCACAAGGCCTTTCATGTCCTTTGGCAGTGAGTCGCTGCTCATCACAATCTGCTTTTGGTGGTCGTAGAGAGCGTTGAAAGTGTGAAAGAACTCTTCCTGCGTCCGCTCTTTTCCGGCAACAGAGTGGATGTCGTCAATCAGCAGCACATCGGCCGTGCGGTAGTGAGACTGGAACGACGTCATCCGGCCTCCGCGGACGCAGTACACCATCTCATTCATGAACTGCTCACCGGTGGTGTACACCAATCGCATCGACGGCCAGCGTTCCAGGACCTCACGCCCGATAGCGTGGATCAGGTGTGTCTTGCCCATGCCGCTGCCACCATAAATGAAGAGCGGGTTATAGCTGCGGCTTGGAGTAGCCGCAACCGCTTTCGCCGCCGCGTGAGCAAACTGGTTACAGGTCCCTACCACGAAGGAGTCGAACGTCAGCCTCGGATTCAAGTGGGTGGTCGCCGGCGGAAACTGAAACATCGGGTCCGTTCCGCTGCTCTCGATCGGAGCCCGTGCCGAAACTCCATTGCGCGCCAACTCGTAATGGATTTCACGTACAGGAAGGTTCAGATTTTGAATCGCCGTCTGAATCTTAGGCGCGTACTCTCTTTCCAGCCAGACCCTGGTTGCCTCGTCCGGTACCAGAACCCGTAATCTGTTGTTCTCCTGCTCCAGCAGCTCCGTCTTGGCTACCCAATTGTGGAAGGCCTCCGTCTTCATCCTTGCGTGGAGTTCTTCCTTGATCCGATTCCATAAGTTTGTTTCCACCATCAGACAACAACTCTCCCTCGTGATTTCCACTTGCTTTGAACAGTGCGGAACCACTCAATTTGACTCTTGCAGATTGGCCCGGCCCGGCGTATCTGCCCGCCGTCTCCTGCCCCGGACTTCCCAATTCCGGCAGCCCACCGTGCTCGGGCGACACTCAGAATACCATAGTTCAAGCCTTTGCCAAGTGGGAATGCGACAGATTTGTAATTGATTTGAAATCAATGACTTGCGTTCAATGGAGGCTGTGGAAAACCATACCATTTCAAGAGGAAAATGTTCGCACCCTGCCGCAACTTCTTGAGCGAATTGACAGATGCGCGGAGATGGAGCAAGAATGGAGAAGTCACGGGTAAGCGGGAGTAACTCAGCTGGTAGAGTGCAACCTTGCCAAGGTTGATGTCGCGGGTTCGAATCCCGTCTCCCGCTCCATTCTCAACTCCTCGGACTTCCTTCCAAACCACCTCTACCGCCCACCCTGCATGCAGTGTGCGAACATCAGACCATGCAGCGCCGGACCTTGCTGAAAACACTGACAACATTCGCCGTGCCCATGGTTGTGCCGCAATCCTCGCAAGCGCGGCCATCCGCGGAGCCCAGCCTGCCCCCGCACGAAGAACTGATCCGTTGCTTCGGACACAACTGGCGGGTGAAAACTGCCGCCGACTGGAAGACGGAGATGGCCGCCGATGGGGAGGTCCTCCACCTGAACGTCCCACGTCCTCAAGAGGCAAATCCGCGAGCGCCGGTCCAGTACGCACTTCTCGAAACCGAACCCCTTGGCTGCTTCACAATGGACGTCGATCTGAGGAGCAACATCGAAGATGTCTCGCTGATCATCGTTTACGCCTGGAAAGATCCCCTCCATTTCAACTACGTGCATCTCTCCACCGACGACGCCCGGAAACAACCGGTGCACAACGGCGTATTTCATGTCTACGGCGGAGACAGGGTTCGAATCAGCAACGACGAGGGTCCCTGCGCGCTCGCACATCCTACCGCGTGGACCCATGTTCACATCGTTTACGACAGTTCCAAGCACCTGGTCGAGACCTCGATCAACGGCCAACTCAACCCGTCTTTGCGTGCCGCGGATTTCAGTCTCGGCGCCGGATCCATCGGGCTCGGATCCTTCTTCAACACGGGCAGCTTTCGGAAATTCGCTCTGCGGCCCGGCGCGTGCCGGCCAGCGTGACCGGCGCCATCGTCCTGTTACCCTGAAAGTCTCTTACGCTTCGTGGGCTTCAAGGCTCAAGTGATTCTGCATGATCCTAAAAATTCTGGCGCACCCCATCCTCGTCAACCTGAACTTTCACATGCCCATCCTGGTGGATCTTTCCCACCGCCTGATTCTGCTCACCGGCGAGAACGGCTGTGGCAAATCCACGCTTTTGCATTCCATCTACTATGCTCTGCGCGGCGACCAGGCGGAGGGCTACGTTTATCGTCTCGACGAAGAGGTCGCGAGCCCGAAAATCTTCCTCTTCGACGCGGAGCAACACAACCCCCGCATGCACCTTGAGTTGTTCGAGGGTAATCCGCGCATGCAGGAGTTCGTCTCCAGCGCCAGCCACGGCCAGGTGATGCTCTCCATGTTCCGCGAAACTTTTCCCGCGCTGCCCGAGGGAACATGCCTCCTGCTCGATGAGCCCGAAATGGCGCTCTCGACGTCCAACCAGCACCGGATCCTGAAGATGCTGAAAGAGCTGGCGGACCAGAAGAAGTTCCACATCATTTGCGCGACCCACTCGCCCGTGTTGATCGAGGACCGAGATACTTACGTGATCAACCTCGACAACTACATCAACCGCAACGTGCCCACGGACGACATGGGCGTAGAGGGTGGCAGCACGATCCAGTAGAATCAGGTAGACCGAGCCTATTCTTGCGGGAAGGCCCGGTCGCCACGGACGGCGCATGGTCCGAGAGACACTCCTCGATTACTTCAATACCGTTGCCACGCTAGATGGCGAGTATCTCGTCTACGACGATGGGTTTCGCCCTCGTTCCTACTCGTACCGCGCACTCGCCAGGGCCGCAAAAAATTTCGCCCGAACACTCGACGCTCATGGCATCTCGGCGGGAGATCGCGTCGTGTTGTGGAGCGAAAACCGCCCCGCCTGGGTCGCCGCCTTCTGGGGCTGCGTACTCCGCGGCGTCATCGTTGCGCCCATTGACGAGCGCCACTCACATGACTTTCTCTTTCGCGTCGTGCGCGTCACCGACGCCAAGGCGATCCTGCTCGGCGACGAGATGACTCTGCCGCCGCTGGAACACCCAGTTCCAGTTTTCCGCCTTGCCGATCTAGACTGGGATTCCGAAGTTGGCATACAGCCAGCCGACGCCCACCCAGACGATACGTGCCAAATCCTGTTCACTTCGGGAGCGACGGCCGAACCCAAAGGCGTCGTCATCACGCACCGCAACATTCTCGCGAACATCGTGCCGGTAGAGCGCGAGGTCTTGAAGTACCGCAAGTACGCAAGGCCCTTCTCGCCCATCCGCTTTCTCAACCTGCTCCCGCTGAGCCACATGTTCGGCCAAGCCATGGCGCTCTTCATTCCGCCCATGCTCTCCGGCACCGTGGTCTTTCAGCGCAGCCAGAATCCGCAGGAAATCATCCGGCAGATCAAGTCGCGCCGGATCTCAGTTTTGGTCTCCGTTCCGAAGATTCTCGACGTGCTGCGCGAGTACATCATAGGCATCCAACCCGAAACGGTAACTCCCGCGCCTCCAGCCCAAAAGTTCTGGTGGCGCTGGTGGCGTTATCGCCAGACGCACGACCTGTTCGGCTGGAAGTTCTGGAGCTTCATCGCCGGCGGAGCCGCGCTCGACCCGGCATTGGAGGGGTTCTGGGGCAACCTGGGCTTTGCGGTGATTCAGGGCTACGGACTCACCGAGACGGCGCCTATCGTGACGCTAAATCATCCCTTCCACGCGCGCCGCGGCACCGTTGGCAAGCCGATTGCCGGCGTGCAGCTCCGCATCGCGGAAGACGGCGAAGTGCTGGTGCGCGGCGGCAACGTCACCAGCGGCTATTACAACAACCCGGAAGCCACGCGCGAGGCCTTTGAAGATGGCTGGTTTCACACGGGCGATATCGGTGAACTCGACTCCAGCGGGCGGCTGATCATCAAGGGCCGCAAGAAGGAAATGATCGTCCTCGCGGACGGCCGCAACGTCTTTCCCGAGGACGTCGAGCGAGCGCTCCTGCACGCCCCGGGTGTGAAAGACGCGGCCGTGATCGGCTTGCCAGCCGAGGGTGGCGAACGCGTCCACGCCGTGCTCGTACTGGAGCCATCGGCCGATCCCGAGATTGCACTCGCCGCCGCCAACGCGGCGCTCGAAGATCACCAGAAGATTCGCGGTTACACCCGCTGGACCGAAACCGAGCTGCCCCGCACGGAGGGCACCCGCAAACTGAAGCGGCGCGAACTCCGCAATCGCCTGACGGGAGACGTCGCGCCTCTGGCCAAACCGAGTGGCCGCGCCGCCGACCGGGTTGAAGATCTCCTGCAGCGCTGGACCTCCGGCCGCGACGTTACAGCAAACACTTCTCTCGACGATCTTGGACTGTCTTCTCTCGATCGGGTCGAACTGCTTGTCGCGCTCGAACAGAAGCTCGGCGAACCTGTCGATGAAAGCGTCTTCGCCGCTGCCAAAACCGTCGCCGACGTCGTCGCCTTGCAGGCCGGTCAATCTGGCCGTGCGCGCACTGCTCCGTCTTTTCGATACCCGAAGTGGAACCGCCACTGGCTTGCGCGCGCCTTCCGCGTTTTGAACTTGAATCTCTGGCTGCTGCATCTCGCCCACCTGTTCGCCTGGGTGCATGTCGACGGGCGCGAGCATCTCAACGGCCTCAAGGGCCCGGTGCTGTTTGCCTCCAACCACCAGAGTTTCTTCGATACGCCTGCCATCTTCATAGCCATGCCGTGGAAATGGCGGCACCGGCTTGCGCCCACCATGCGCAAGGAGTTCTTCGAGGCGCACTTCCATCCGCGAGAGCACGGGTGGTTCCAGTGGTTCACAAATTCGCTCAACTACTGGCTCTCGCTGCTCATGTTCAACGCTGTGCCAATCCCGCAGGACGAAGCGGGGACTCGCCAGGCTCTGCGTGCGCTGGGAGAACTGGTGGAAGCGGGCGACTGCCCGCTCATCTTCCCCGAAGGACGCCACAGCCAGGACGAGAATCTCTACCCCTTCCAGGCTGGCGTTGCCATGATCGCTTCGCGCTTGCACATCCCGGTTGTGCCCATCCGGCTGCGCGGGTCGAACCGCGTCTTGCCTCAGGGAGCCAGAATGGCCAGACCCGGACGAGTCACGGTTACCATCGGTGAGCCGCTCCGTCTGGAGGGGGAAGACTACGCCGCGCTGACCCGCCTGCTTGAAGAGCGCATCCGTGCGCTGTAACAATCGGAGCGACATGCGTGTTGTCTTGTTAGCGCCGCTATTCATCGCAGCGCTTATGCCGTGCCCGGCCAGGCTCTTCGCCGGCCAGTCATCCCGGGGGAGCGAGAACGACGAACTCAAACAGGAACCCAGGCAAACCCGCCGCCTTCTCGAATCGGCGCTCCGGTTGGAAAAGGAAGGCCAGACAGCCGCCGCCATCGCGGCCTACGGCGAGCTGCTCCAGCAAGCTCCTAATGATCAGAATGGGCTGCGCCACCGCGCCCAACTTCTTCTGCAGTCCGGCCACGTGGAAGCCGCATCGCACGATCTTTCCGCCCTCCTCCTCGCTCATCCGGAAGACGGAGCGGCGTGGTCCAGTTACGGCGACTGCATGCGCGCGCTCCAGCGGGAAAAGGATGCCGCCGGCGCCTACTTGAAAGCCATTGAAAACGGTCTCAACAACGCAGACACCAATCGCAAGCGCGGAGATGCGCTCGCGGCGTCCGGCGAAAACGAAGCCGCGCTCGAGTGTTACTCATACGCAATCAAGCTCCGCCTGGATAAGTGGGAAACCTATCTCGTGCGCGGCACGCTGCTCATGAAAATGAAGCGCGAGCGCGACGCCATCGACGACTTCAGCCGCGCGATTGAATTCAACCCGGATTACGCTGATGCGTATTTCAGCCGGGGCCGGGCCTGGGGCGAGTTAGGCCAATTCGCAAACGCAGTCCGCGACCTCACCGTTTTCCTTGGCATGAAACCCGGCGACGGCCCGGCGTTGAGTTACCGTGGAGCGGCCTTGGACACGCTCGGCCGCGTCGATGAGGCACTCGCGGATTACGAAGGCGCGCTAAAAGCCGATCCGTCGAACTCGCGGGTCCTCATGGCTCGCGGCGAGCTATATTCCCGTCTGGGCAGGTACACCGACGCCCTGGCCGATCGTGACCGGGCTATTGCTCTGGAACCAACGAATGCCTACTTCTATGTGGCCCGTGGAGCGACACAACTCGCGCTCGGGTATGCGGAGAAGGCCCTCGCTGATCGAACGCGCGCCGTTGAACTGGCGCCCGCCAACGCTTTGATGTGGTATTCGCGTGCCAATACCTACCTGGCTCTTGGACAGCCCGACAAGGCGCTGAACGACGCAGCCGAGGCGCTTCGCCGCAATCCGGGTTTCGAGGTAGCCAGGAGACTCATCGAAGAGATTCAAGCCGCCAAGAGACCGGTTACGGCCGCCGTCCTCCCGCCGCCCGCATCGCTGCGCCCCAAGCTCCAGCCCGGTACGCCGTCCAAGCCCGCGATGGTGAGTGCCGCGACGATTCCGCAGCCAGTTCTATCGCAGCCGATTGAGAAAGGCTCACTAGCTGCGCCAGGCTCTGCTCCAGCCGCGCGTTTCAGCCAGGAGCCTGCGGTCGCCGCTCCGGCTTCACCAACTCGACACGAAATCGTTGCCGCTCCCATAGCAACCGCCACGCCACCGCTGCAGGTCCCGCAGACCTCCAAGCCTGTGCTTTTGCCTCGCGCCGCGCCTGCGCAGGCCGCTACTCCGCCTAAAGCCGTCGACCGCGCCGGGACCGCTCCCAGACCTTCCGCGCATCAGCTATACATGGCAGGTCGTGCGCTGATTAAGCAGAAGGAATTCACGGCGGCGACCGGGAAACTCGCCCAAGCGGCGGCCCTGGATCCCTCCGACCCGAAGACCTGGAACGCTCTGGGGTATAGCCGTATGCAGCAAAACAACTACAAGCAAGCCCTCGCGGATCTGAACAAGGCGATCGTGCTCGATCCCCGATACCAGAACGCGTACGAGAACCGCAGCGCCGTGAAGCACATGCTGGGCGACGGTTCTGGCTCGGCCCGCGACCGGATCCAAGCCAAGCTTCTCGCCAAGCACAAATAGGACGGTTTCACAGCTTCTGTGATCCGTCGCGCTACGCTCGCAGCCATCAATAGTACCGAACGTATCTTAAATCCACCGCTCCCTCACGGCCGCGGCTCCGACACAGCGTGCGGGGTGAAGGCGACCTCCCAATCGACCGGAGCGCTCTGGGCTTCGAATCGAACCATGAGCGAGTTGCCCGTCACGTTTTGCGTCACCGCAACGTCGCGACCGCCGGCTGAGGCCTTAGCCTGAGCCACGTGGACACCGTCTGGCAGGTGGATCCAAAGCGTGTAGGGATCTTTCGCAACCGTCTCCGAGGTACCCCGAAGTGTCCGCTTCGTCTCGTCCCAGGCCACGTTCTTCAAAGAGAACGAACCACTGATGTGACGAGACATGCCGACCAGTTGCGGCCGGTCCAGCAGCGGATGGATGAACAGCACGCGCGTGTCGTGCGGCTGAATGCTGATAGCTAGAGTGTTCCTGGCAACTCCGAGCTCCTTCTGGCTCCAGAAGTCGAAGACCGCATAGGAGAGATTGGCGGCGAGCCCTAGCTTCTGCTTCAGATCGATACTTCGCGCATCTGTCGCGCTACGCCAGTTGGTCAGCGCGACCACGTCGTAAACACCGGGTGCGGCATTCACTTTCACGTCGAGAATCTCGGGGTAGTTGTGCACGTAGTAGTCGGGCTGCAGACGCTTGAACGTGTCCCACCCGGCGTCCGTACCGCGGCTGAATAGATCCACGGGGAGAATCGGCATGGTGGGCATGGTCGCTTTCAGAAGCTGGACACGTTCCTCGGGCAGTTCGGACATCACGCTTGCCAGCGGATAGGCCACGCCGGTGAGGGAGACGTAAGACACCAGCGTTCGTGC
>Ga0302275_10000598_pt1 | contig 40501 bp, 28 predicted proteins | sample III_Bog_N2_2_FD_200229 | JGI IMG/M metagenome (GOLD analysis project Ga0302275, IMG submission 200229) | Peat permafrost microbial communities from Stordalen Mire near Abisko, Sweden - III_Bog_N2_2 | ecosystem: Environmental > Terrestrial > Soil > Wetlands > Peat | place: Sweden: Abisko... | reverse complement strand
AGAGGTAATCTCGGCAAGCCTGCTCGGTGGCAAACTGAGACTCAAATTCGCTCAAATTCCGGGGATATTCCTCCATAGCCCGCAACACTACAGGTTGGGGTTACCTGAGTCAAGTGAATAACCACCTTACAGAATTAGCCTGAGTGTTGCTCTGGTTAGGGCATCTTCGCCTTGGACGGCGCGGTCAGCAGGAAGTTGAAGGAGAAGCCGGCCAGATCGTCGTGGTCGCGCAGGCTCCGGTTGTAGTAGCTGGAAATCGTGAACGTGTGCGTGATCGGAACCTCCAGCGAGACGATGAAGCCGTTGTCTTCGGCGGGATCGATGTTGGCCGAGGTGGTCACCTTCTTCTTTCCGCTGCCGGTCGTCGAGTAGACGAGGTTGTTGTCCAGCGGCAGTTCCTCGAAGGCTTCGGCGTCGAGGCTCATGCGCAGGGGCAGATCGATCGAAGTTCCCACCTGAAAGTGAGCCATCGGTCCGACGGTGATGTAGCTCTTGACCAGCGTCAGATTGACCAGTTGGCTGGTGTCGCCGAAGCCGAGTTCAAGGTCTGGCGTGAAGCGACCAAGCTCTCGTTCAAAGTGGTTGTTGACGGAGTAGGTGAGTTGTCCAGCGCCCAGGCCAAACTTTGAGTTCCCCGACGGAACTCCCATCGAGCCGGTCGCCGTGTAGGAGACGAACGGGATACTCCAATCGCCGTGCAACGAGATCGAGGTGTCGCCAAAGGTCCCATTCTTCGAGGCATACGCATAGACCGGCTTGGACTTGGTGCCCACATTGGCATCGACGTTGATGCCCAGATAGAGCGGCACACTTGAGTCCACGCTGAAGTGCGGATTGAAACGATAGGCCACATAGGGAGTCAGCAACGTCGTCCAGCCATTGCTGGAGTCGTGTTGCGATCCCGTGTTGAAGGAGACTGTAATGCCGCGCGGAGGAGGCGTGGAAAGCGCGGAAAGACTATCCGCCTCTGCACTGATTTCGCTGGTTCCGGCCAACTCGCTGAGAACATCACTCTCATTCGCTGCGGTGCGCAATGGAACGTTGGTCAGAGGCGCGGAAGAACTCTGCCCCTGCGCCGCAGTTGCGCGGCTCACGATGGCGAACAGAAGTGCAAAGAAGATCAGGGCTTGATCCGTGTGCATCCTGAACACGCGAAGACTCCTTCGATAAGTACAGATGGGCGATGGGTACAGATCTATATGAACAGATCGGCAGGAAGGGATCAACAATCATGAGCGAAATAAAATTCGGCGCACGCATGAATCATGTGTGCGCCGAATCGTTTTCTGCGAGTCTCTAGCGTTCGGCCAGAGGCGCGTAGTGCTGCGGATAGGGCGGCCCGATGTAGTCGGCGCGCGGACGGATCAGGCGATTGTCGTCGAGTTGTTCGATGACGTGCGCGGTCCATCCGGCGATGCGGCTGATGGCGAAGATGGGAGTGAAGAGATCAATCTCCACGCCCAGCGTGGTGTAGGTCGAGGCCGAATAGAAGTCCACGTTGGCGTTGAGATGCTTGGCCTCGTTGACATAAAGCTCGATCTTGCGCGACATGTCGTACCACTTGGTCTGGCCAGCCGAGTGGCTCAGATCCTTCGACATCTGGCGCAGGTGCGTCGCGCGAGGATCTTCGGTGTGATAGACGCGGTGCCCAAAGCCGGAGATCTTCTTCTTCTCGGCGAACATCTGCTTGACATACTCGACCGGATCGGCCTCTTCATCCTCAATGGCGAAGAGGATCTTCATGGTCTCTGCGTTGGCTCCGCCGTGTAGCGGCCCCTTGAGTGCGCCGATGGCTCCGACGATCGCCGAGTGAATGTCCGAGAGCGTCGAGGCGATGACGCGCGCGGTAAAGGTGCTTGCGTTCAACTCGTGATCGGCCTGTAGAATCAGCGCGACATCGAGGGCGCGGGTCGCCGTCTCGGTCGGATTCACGCCGTTCAACATGCGCAGGAAGTTGGCCGAGTGCGAGAGGCTGCGATCCGGATCGATGATCGACTTGCCCTTGCGGATGCGGTCGAAGATAGCCACAATCATGGCGATCTGCGAGGTCAGCCGATAACCCTTGCGAACGTTCGCCTCGTGCGACGAGTCCTTCTCCTCTGGATCGTAGAGCGAGAGCAGGCTGACCGCCGTGCGCAGGACCTCCATCGGCGTGGCGTCGTGAGGAACGCTGCGCAGAAAGTCGTAGATACGCCAGTTCAGCGTGCGCGCCGCAGCCAGTTCCTTGCGAAACTCGGCGAGTTGCGTGGCATTCGGCAACACCCCAAACCACAGAAGATATGTCGTTTCCTCGAAGGTCGAGTGGTCGGCCAGATCGTGAATATCGATACCGCGGTAGGCGAGAACGCCCGCATCTCCATCGATCCAACAGATCGACGACTTCGTGGCGATAATACCTTCAAGACCCTTTACCGGGAGAACCACAGACATGGCGTACCTTCTTCGCAAGATTTAGGACGGAGATTACAGTACGGTTATAACCCAGAGGGGGAATAATTACCACGAAATTCCCGGCTTACTTCCTTGCAACTCCATCTACTTCGATGCGATGCCCCCTTCATCGGGTGCAGATTCCTCTCGCGTTGAGCTATTTTTTTCTGTGCGACGAGCCAAAAGTACCCTCGGGGCTATAGTCTCATCTAGTGCATCCCGCAATGCGGTGCGGTCTCGCTGTGCAACCCTTGACAGCGCGCCCACGTCTCAAGGGAAGCTGACACCAGAGCGGGAGGAAGAATTTCATGAGTGAGACAGAACCGGTAGTCGTAACCAAGCAACCCACCTCGGCAACATCCATCGCGGCAATCGTCATCGCTGCACTGATCGGGATCGGTGCGCTGATCTGGTGCTACGGCCTACAAAACCACATCACAGAGACTGAACAGAAGCTGGCAGACGCCGACAAGAAGAACGCCGAGCTCTCCGACCACCTCGAAGCCACCAACGCACGCCTGCGCGCCACTGCGGACACGCTGGGACAGAACGTCGGAGCAACCCAGAAGCAGATTGACGATCGAACTGCGGTTATCATTGCTGCGCAGAAGTCGCAGAACGCCGAGACAGCCAAACTGTCGCAGCAGCAGCAGAACGCAGAGAAGCAGATTGGCGCCGTTTCCAGCGACGTTGCCAGCGTGAAGACCGATGTTGGCGGTGTGAAGACTGACGTTGGAGGAGTAAAGACCGACGTCGCCAACACACGCAGCGAACTTGAGGCCGCCAAGGCCCAGATGCAGACCATGATGGGAGACGAGGGCAAGATGAGCGGCCTGATCGCAACCAACCACGATCAGCTCGAAGTCTTGAAGCATAAGGGCGATCGCAACTACGTTGAGTTCACCTTGCAGAAGGGCGCACAGCCCACGCCGCTCTTCCCTGTCAAACTACAGTTGAAGAAGCTGGACAATAAGCACTCGCGCTTCACCATCGTCGTCAGCGCCGATGATCGCAACATCGAGAAGAAGGACAAGACCGTCGATGAGCCAGTGCAGTTCTACTGCGGCAAGCAGCCCCAGCTCTTCGAGTTGGTCGTCAACAGCATCGAGAAGAACAAGGTCTCGGGCTACCTCTCAATGCCGAAATAGCCAATACTGGCGCGGATTACGCGTGTCAGGCAGTACAACATGAATTACAAACGCAGGGCACAAACGTAGAACGGGGGACGCTCATAACGTCCCCCGTTCTACGTTTGCCTTGTGAGTTGCCTTCAGGTTGGAGTGCTACATTCTGGCGGTCTTTCTGATCGCCATTTGCCTATTCTCCCTATCGAGTAGACGCCGAAGCTGCAACACGCAAACTTGCAGCTAACGAAGGTATAGTTTTGATGAAATTCACTGTCAAGAAAAATCGTTGCTGCAATGGATTATTTTTTCAGGAGGTCTCGATCTGGATGCCCGCGACATGCGCGAAGGCCGTAGCCTTACGATTCACAAAGTCTGGATTGTGCAGATGAGGTGGGTTGAGATTCTGGAGCGGGAGACGGGGATCGAACCCGCAACCAACGGCTTGGGAAGCCGCTACTCTACCATTGAGCTACTCCCGCTTAGAGGACAATTATAGCAACACGGACGAGCGCGCGTACGGACGTGTGACGGATAGATTTACAACAGCATCGCGCGGCTTGGTATCCTCAACAGAAGATGATGAGCGCAGACAACAGCGGAGTACGGAACAATATGCAGAGCGATCCAGCTACAACGGAGCAGATTCACGCGGCGAGCCCGCAGTCGAAGGCGACGGAGAAGCCGCCGATCTACCTGCTGGATTCGATGGCCTTCATCTTCCGCGCCTATCATGCGATGCAGCGCCAGCGCCCCATGACCACGCGCACCGGTATTCCGACTGCGGCAACCTACGTCTTCGTCAACATGATCAACAAGCTGCGCAAGGACTTCGCGCCGCAGTTTCTGGCCGCCGTCTACGACCTCTCCGGCCCGGTCTTCCGCGACGAGCGCGCCCGCGAGATGAAGCCGCTGCGCAAGTGGAACGTCAAGACGCAGCAGTTTGAGGAGGTCGAATACGCGGGCTACAAGGCCAATCGCGCCGAGACGCCGCCCGACCTGATCCAGCAGCTTCCCTACATTCGCCGCTCACTGGAGGCGTTCCGCATCCCCATCCTCAGCTATGAGGGCTTCGAGGCCGACGACGTTATCGGCACGCTCGCCTGCAAGCTCTCCGCGCTCGGGCACAAAGTCTTCGTCGTCAGCTCCGACAAGGACATGATGCAACTGGTCAACACCGACGTCAGCATCCTCAATCCCACAAAGGACAACCTCGTCCTTGACCCCGCCGGAGTCGAGTCCGTCCTCGGTGTGCCTCCCGAACGCGTCATCGACGTGATGGCTCTGCGCGGCGACGCGGTCGACAACATCCCCGGCGCTCCCGGCATCGGCGACAAAGGCTCGGTCGAACTGATCCAGCAATTCGGCACGGTCGAAGGTGCGCTCGATCACGCCGCCGAGGTCAAGAAGAAGACCTATCGTGAGTCACTGCAAAATAATCGCGAGAACATTCTCCTCTCGAAAGAGCTGGTCACGATCCACACCGCCGTCCCCATCGAGTTCTCCATCGACGCGATGCGCACCCAGCCGGTGGACAACGCCGCCTGTCGCGAACTCTTCGGCGAACTCGAATTCACCACGATGCTGCAATCCCTCGCACCCGCAGCAGACAACACCGCCATCGACTACAACCTCACGCCGAACGCCGCAGAGATCGCCGCACTTCTCGCCGAAGCCCGCCGGCCCGCAGCAGACAGCACCGCTCCGCGCGGCCTTGCCATCGCCATCGCAGAGAACGCCCAGGCCATCGCCGAAGAGCTAGCCGCCGATGCCGACGCAGCCGAACCACTGCCCGCCCAGACGATGAACATGTTCGCCGCGCTTGATGCGTCGGTCTCAGATGCTCGGGTGCCTCATCCATCGCAGTCTCCCCGCTATGGGGGGGATGGTAAAACTCCCGACGAGTCAAGCACCCAAGCCTTCCGCATTGGTCTTGCTACCGACGGTCACGCAGCCATCGAAGCCTCTCTCGACGCTCCTGATCTTCGCGCTGCACTCGAAGACGAGAAACTCCCCAAGCATGTCCACGATCTGAAGGCCGTTCTGCGCGCGCTGGAGCCACACGGCGTCACCCTGCGCGGAGTGCAGACCGACGTGATGCTGGAGAGCTATCTCATCAACCCCACGCACTCTTCGCACACGCTCGCCGACATTGCGGCGCGTTCCACCAACCGCGCACTGGTCCATCAGCCCACCAAGGCCAATCCCGCCGATCCCAACCGCCTCCCAGAGGCCGCCGCCGCCATCATCCGCCTCGCCCACATCTTCACCGAGCAGATGGCTGAGAGCGACGCGGCATCCTCAGCCGCATCCTCCTCCAGCAGCGCAACAAATTCGCCCTCTCACAGCGAGTCTTCGTTGTTCTCCAGCAGCACTTCTTCGTTGCCATTTAGCAGCACTTCTTTGTTGCCATCCAGCAGCACTTCTTCGTTGTCATCCAGCAGCGCTTCTTTGTTGTCATCCCGCAGCACTTCTTTGTTGTCATCCCGCAGCGAAGCGGAGGGATCTGCTTCTCCCCTCCCCGCACATCCACTTCTTCACCTCTACCGCACCATGGATCTGCCCTTGGTTCCCGTCCTCCTGCGCATGGAACAGGCTGGAGTCCGCATCGACACGGCGGTTCTCTCCGCAATGTCCACGCGCCTTGCGGTCGAGATGGACACGCTCGCCGAACGCATCTTCACCCAGTCCGGCCATCGCTTCAATCTCAACTCGCCCAAGCAGCTTGGCGACGTTCTCTTCAACCAGATGCAACTCCCCAAGCCATCGAAACACGGCAAGGGGAAGGTCGTCTCCACCGCGCAGGATGTGCTGGAGGAGTTGGCCGAGCTGAACCCCGTACCCGCATTGGTGCTGGAGCATCGCCAGCTAGCCAAGCTCCGCTCCACCTACCTCGACTCGCTGCCGAATCTGGTTGACTCCGAGGGCCGCGTCCATACCACCTTCAACCAGGTCGGCACGGCCACCGGACGGCTCTCGTCCACCAATCCAAACCTGCAGAACATTCCTGTGCGCACCACGCTTGGCCAGGAGATTCGCGCGGCCTTCATTCCCGCCCCCGGCAACCTGCTGCTCTCGGCGGATTACTCGCAGATAGAGCTACGCCTGATGGCGCACTTCTCGCAGGATCCGCTGCTGCTGAACGCCTACCGCACCGGGCAGGACATTCACACCCTCACCGCTTCCGAGGTCTTCGGAATCCCCGTCGCCCAACTCGACAAAGAGACGCGCGCCCGCGCCAAGGCGGTCAACTTCGGCATCGTCTACGGCATCTCGCCCTTTGGACTCGCGGCACAACTTGGCATCGACCAGCGCGAGGCCCGCGCCTACATTGAGCGCTACTTCGAGCGCTACGCCGGAGTCCGCCGCTTCATTGATGAAACGCTCGAAGCCGTCCGCCGCGACCAGGTCGTCCGCACCTACTTCGGACGCGTCCGCCCCATTCCAGACATCAGTTCGCGCAACCCCAACCAGCGCGGATTCGCCGAGCGCACGGCCATCAACACGCCGCTGCAAGGCACCGCCGCCGACCTCATCAAGCTGGCCATGATCCGCATCGACGCCGAGATCACGCGTCGCCACCTACGTTCCCGCATGACCTTGCAGATCCACGACGAACTGCTCTTCGACGTCCTACCCGCCGAGGCCGACGAACTCCGCGCCCTCGTCAAACAAGAGATGGAACACGTAGCCGAATTCTCCGTCCCCATCCTCGCGGAAATTGGCCAAGGCCCCAACTGGCGCGACGCCAAGTAATTTCTCCGCCGTCGGAAAGCGAGTTGCGGTTTTGCCATGGGGTCTCTATACAGAGCAGTACATTTCAACATCCGGCATAGAAAAGCTTCAAGAGTTTGACGGGCTAGAGCATTTTTACCAATGGGGTAGAGTGTCTCGGTGCGAGCGAAAAGCAGATTCCTCCGCTTCGCTACGGAATGACAAACAAAGCGGCTTACAGCAATCAATAAACAGCTCTCAACCGTTCCTGAGTCCGTATGTGGGACTCAGGAACGGTTGAGATGGCGTGAAGCTGCCGTGGCCTTTACGGTTCGTAGCTCACGGTAGTCTGTACATAGTTGTTGCTGCTGTCGATGGTTTGAATCGTCCAGGAGTACGTTGTCGAGCTGTCCAGAGCGCTGATCGTGGGCAGATTACTACTCTCTCCCAGAATATCGTTGCCGCTGGTGATCCAGGGGATGCCCGCCGGTACAGGGATCTGCGAGCTGGTGAAACCCTTGGTGTTGGAGTTGCTACCAGGTATATCCCAGATGGTGTTGTTGTTGCTGCAACAAATCCAGAACTGGTAGGTGTAGTTGCTGGCATTGGTCGGGTAGGTCCAGCTAAACGTAGGCGTCGTGCTTGTACTGGTTCCAGTTTGGGGTGTAAGAACGGTTGCAGCGGCGGTTGAAGTCAGAACCGTACTCACCGTAGCCGGAAGAGAAGCGTCCGACGTGCCATCGCTGTAGGTCACCTTGAGGCCGTAGCTATCGTTGGTGGCCGGAACGGTGGTCAGGGTAGAACCCTGCCACTGGAACTGAGGATTGCCGCAACTGGTGCATGCAGCGATGTCCTGAGGAACGATCACATCCGGGTTGGTGGTCGAGATCAGCTCAACCGCCACCGGCAGCTTCAGGCCGGCTCTCACATCGGCGTTGACCGTATAAGTGTCGGACTGGCCGGTCTGGATGTTGTGTCCAGTGTACGTCAAGACAACGCTGTTGCCGCCGGTCAACGTCAGGTTTTCAGTGGAGGTAGTGCTGGTAATGTTTGCAGTGGGTGGGGTCCCCTCACTGCTCACATCGTTGATGTCTCCCACATCGACTACGCCGTCATTGTTATTGTCAATAACGCCGACAAAGTAATACGTAGAGGCTATGGGAACCTGAATGGTGAACGCCTGCGCGCTCTGCGGACTTGCAATGTACTCGCCATAGAAGTTACCTGTGCTGTAGTTGAAGAATCCTACATACAGCGGCCCAGTAACCGTCCCTGGGTAGGTAACCGTGCCGGATACGGTAACGCCACCAGTGGGCGCGCCAACGGTTACCGCAACCGGGGTACCACTGGAGTTATAGATGCCGTAGGAACTGGTCGCAGTTCCCCCCGAGGTGGCATAGGCGCGGAAGTAATAAGTGCCGCTGGCGAGCGTACTGCAGTTGGTGCATCCCGTCGTCATGGTGCTATTCACGAACCAGATGTCAGCACCGCCACCGCCGGTAGCCGGGAAGGTCATGCTTCCAGCGATCGCGGTGAAGGTCGAGGTGGTGCTCCACTGTAGGGTGTAGGAGGTTGGCATCTCGATGCTGTTGCTGTTGGTGATTGCCTTGTACTGGGCAAGCACGCCGTTGTTGAATCCGGCCACTCCTTGCAGCTTTGGAGCCGAGGTAAGGGTGACCGTCGCGGGATCAGCCAGAGTGACGTTGGCGCCGGTCACATTGGCTGTGGAGACCGTCACGCTGGAGGTGCTACCGGTCGGGTTGGAGGCATTCTGCGAGCCGTAGCCCATGTTGTCCTGAAACGCCGACAGAGTGTAAGTTCCGGGCGGGACGCCGTGAATGGTGAAACTTCCCCCCGCGGTGGATACGCTGGTGCCAGGATTGCTGTTATTGCAGCCGCCGCTCAGCAACAGATAGATTGGCTTAGCCTGCGAGACCGTCTGAGTCCCGCTATACGATGCCGTTCCGGATACGGTGTAGCCCAGTGCTGCACTGAAGTTTGCTGTGGTGATATTGCCGTTATTTACGGTGACGCTTTGGCTGGCAGGATAGAAGACCGAGCTTGGCCCCGTAATCGAGGGGGTGAGCGTGTAGGTTCCGTTGGCGATGTTGGCCAACGAGAAACTTCCGCCACTGCCACTGGTCGTGGTTCCAACCGTGTTGCCGCTCTGGGAGAGGGTGAGCGTAAACACAGGCCAGGAACTCACGCTGCAAGCGTTGCTCAGATTGATCTGGCCACCAACGCTGTAGGTCGTTGTGACGGCGATGGTGTAGGTGATCGTGCTGGTGGAGGTTCCTGTGCTGTCCTTCACCGAGGCCGTGAACGAGACTGTGCCGGAGGCGCTTGGTGTACCGGTAATATTTAACGTAGATCCGCTGGGAGAGGCAACCAGTGTACCGTTACCCAGACTGGCTGATCCGCTGCTGACGACAACGCTGTTGATCGTCCACGTATACGCGGCCACGCCTCCGGTCGCGGTGATGGACCCCGAGTAGCTTGAGGTCGTGGTGGCAGGCCCAAGCGTGCTGGGATCGGTGCTGGGCAGGGAGAGTGGCGTATAGGCCGTGATGGAGTAGGAGACCGAGTTGGTGTTGTGCGTGGGGGTAGCCGAATCCGTGACCAGAACCGTGAAGTTGGCAACGCCGGTGGTCGCTGGAGTTCCCGTAATAACACCCGCAGAGGAGACAGCCAGATTGAGGGTTGCAAGGCTGTTGGAGCCCGTCAAGCCCGAAGTAACCGACCAGGTGTAGGGTGTCGTTCCTCCGCTAGCCGCCAGAGTAGTCGAAGTATAGGCTACGCCGGAGTACGCGACCGGCAGGCTGGATTGCGTAGTGGTAATGGTGACGGGATTGTTGATGGTCAGCGTGGGAGTGATGCTCTTGCTCTGCTGCTGGTTGGTGGCGCTGTCGGTCGCGGTGATGGTTACGGCCGAGGCGTAGGTGCCCGACGGCGTACCAGAGAGCAACCCCGTCGTGCTAAGGGTCAGTCCATCCGCCGAAGTAGGACTCATCGTCCATGTAACGGTGCCTGTGCCGCCGGTGGAGGTGAACTGATAGCCGCTGGTGTTGTAGACAGAACCGACATACCCCGTTGGCAGGGTTGCTGCCGAAATCGTCAGCGTTACCGGGTTCACCGTGAGGATGACGGTGGCGGCGACTGCCGTAACCGGCGTGGAAGCGCTATCGGTTGCCTTGAAGGCGAGGCTGTTGCCATAGGCGACGGTCGGGGCTGTGGGCGTACCAGAGACTACGCCCGTGCTGCTGTTCAGCGTAAGGCCCGTCGGCAGAGTGCCGGAGCTGACCCCGTATGTGATGGTTCCCGTGCCGCCGGTGCTCGAAACCGTAAACGGCGTGATGGCCGTGCCAACGGTGTAAGTGACGTTCGAAGTTCCAGGGGTGCAGACCAGCGGCGCGGGGTTCAGATAGATGCTGTAGATCCCAGAGGTCACCGTGACCGGCGTCGTCGCCGAGTCGGTCACCCTCACCGTAAAAGTGTAGGTAGTTGATGTGGAGGTCGGCGTACCGCTGATGGCTCCCGTGGTGGCCCCAATCGTCATGCCGGGGGGAAGCGCGCCGCTGGCGATGGCAAAGGTTTCGGTTCCCGTGCCTCCGCTGGCCGATATGGTCGTTCCAGCGTAGGCTGTGCCGGAGGTTCCAGAGGGGAGCGCGCCGGCTGCCGTGGTGATGGCCAGTGCCGGATTCACGGTTATAGACGATGTTGTCGACGTCCTTGTTATGTCCTTGATGCTGGTCGCGGTGACCTTGACGGTAGTCGTGGTCGTGCCGGATGCGGTCAGCATGGTCGAGGGGGCGTTGCCCGTCGCGCTGATCGGGCTGACCGCGCCTGCGCCCGTGGTCGTAAAGGTTGCGCCCGAGCTGCTGCTGTCGTTAGTCACCGCTGCCACCAGAGCCAGTGTCTGACCGGAGTCCAGCGTCACGCCGTTCGTCGTGGTGGTGAATGCAATGCTGATAGGGGTGAGAATAATAGTGGATGAAGACGATGTCTTGCTGGGATCCGTGACACTAGTGGCACTCAACGAGACATTGGTGACCGATCCAATCACGGCAGGCGCGGTGTAGACGCCCGCTGAGGTGATTGTGCCAGCGCCTGTACTGGGACTCAGGTTCCAGGTAACGCCCGCATTCAGGTAAGAATCCCCAGTGACGACCGGGGTGAAGGTCGCGGATGCACCGCCGATCAGCGTCACAGTACCGGGACTGATGGTGACCGTACTAACCGGGGTAAGGGTCACGGTCACCGCGGAGGACTTAGTCGGGTCGGTCTTGCTGGTTGCGGTGATGGTTGCGGAAGCGGCTCCCACTGGAGTCGGCGCGGTATACACGCCTGCCGCAGTGATCGAGCCGACGGAAGCTGTCCAGGTTACCCCCGGCGTGGTTCCGTCATTCGACACAGTGGCCGCGAACGTCTGCGGCTGGCCTGCGACCAGCGTAGCTGTCGTTGGGCTGACGGTGAGCGAGACGGGGTTCAGCGTAATCGTCGCCGTAGTCGTCTTGGTGGCGTCCTTGACGCTGATTGCCGTCACCGTCACCATCACAGGCGAAGTTCCGCTCACAACGGTCGGTGCAGTATAGACTCCCGTTGTGCTGACGATGGTGCCCGCGCCAGTCGCCGGGCTAATGATCCACGTCACGCCGGAGTTAGACCCGTCATAGGTTAGCACCGCGCCTGCGAAGGTCTTCGTTCCGCTGGCGCTGAGAGATACAGTCGTCGGACTGATGGGGCCGATCGTGATAGGTTGCAGGGTAATCGTCGCTGTAGCCGACTTGGTGGAATCCTTGACGCTGGTTGCCGTCACCGTCACTGTGGTCACGGTGCTGATTACGGTCGTCGGCGCGCTATAGACGCCAGTAGTGCTGACGATGGTTCCCGCGCCAGTCGCCGGACTAATGCTCCACGTCACGCCGGAGTTGGAAGAATCGTTCGCAACCGCCGCTCCCGTGAAGGCCTGTGGGCTGCTGTTGCCCAGGCTGACAGTCGCCGGACTGATGGCTCCCACGCTGATCGGAATCAGCGGAATCGTGAGCGTCGCCGTCTTGCTGGGATCCGTCTTGCTGGTCGCGGTAATCACGGCAGTAGCCGTCGTCACCGGCAATGGAGCGTTGTAGGTCACGGAGGTTGTGGTCACTGCGGAAAGCGTGCCGCCGCCGCTTGTGATGCTCCAAGTAACTCCCGCATTCAGCGTGGCATCTCCGGTAAGCGTCGCCGTAATGGCCTCGGTTGCGGCCCCGGCAATGGCCGTCGGAGTGGTCGGAATGGTCACAACAATCGGCGTCAGGGTTACGGTAGCCGTAGTACTCTTGGTCGGATCCGTCTTGCTGGTCGCAGTAATCGTCGCCGACGCGGTGGCAACTGGAGTCGGCGCGGTGTAGACACCCGCCGAGCTGATCGAACCGACCGAAGCGCTCCAGGTCACGCCCGCGCTCGGAGTAATGTCGTTCGAGACGGTTGCAGCAAAGGTCTGCGTAGCTCCCGCAACCATAGCGACAGGAACGGTCGTTATGGCAACGCTGATCGGAGTCAGAGTGACAATCGTTGTGCCGTTCTTGGTCGTGTCTTTAACACTGGTCGCGGTGATCGTCGCCGACGCAGTGGCAACCGGAGTCGGCGCGGTGTACACGCCCGCCAAGCTGATCGAACCAACCGAGGCCGACCAGGTAACGCCGGAGTTGCTGCCATCATAGCTCACGGTCGGGGTAAAGGTCTGAGTCGCTCCGGCCACCATGCTGGAGGTCGACGCACTGACCGCGACCGCAATGGGATCGAGCGTAACCGTCGCAGTAGTCGTCTTAGTGGGATCCTTTACGCTGGCCGCCGTCACCGTCGCCGTCGTGACGGTGCTGATTACGGTCGTCGGCGAGCTATAGATGCCGGTGGTGCTGACAATGGTGCCCGCGCCAGTCGCCGGGCTAATGCTCCATGTCACGCCGGAGTTGGAAGAGTCGTTCGCAACCGCCGCCCCCGTGAAGGCCTGTGGGCTGCTGTCGCCCAGAGTGGTGGTCGCCGGACTGATGGCTCCCACGCTGATCGGAATCAGCGGAATCGTGAGCGTCGCCGTCTTGCTGGGATCCGTCTTGCTGGTCGCGGTAATCACGGCAGTAGCCGTCGTCACCGGCAATGGAGCGTTGTAGGTCACGGAGGTTGTGGTCACCGAGGACAGTGTACCGCCGCCGCTGGTGATGCTCCACGTCACACCTGCATTCAGCGTCGCATCTCCGGTCAGCGTCGCTGTGATGGCCTCGGTTGCGGCTCCGGCAATGGCCGAAGGAGTGGTCGGAATGGTCACGACAATCGGCGTCAAAGTGACGGTCACCGAGGAGGTCTTCGAGGTATCCGTCTTACTCGTCGCGGTAATTGTCGCCGACGCTGTAGCAACCGGGGTCGGCGCGGTATACACGCCGCCTGCGGTGATCGAACCAACCGAGGCGCTCCACGTAACTCCCTGATTCAACGCAGTATCTCCAGTAATGCTTGCGGCGAACGTCTGCGTCGCTCCCGCAACCATGGCGACAGGAACAGTCGTAATGGAGACGGCGACTGGAGTTAAGGTGACAGTCATCGTGGAGGTCTTGGAGGTATCCGTCTTACTGGTCGCTGTGATTGTCGCGGACGCAGTGGCAACCGGAGTCGGCGCGGTATACACGCCCGCCGAGTTGATCGCGCCAACCGAGGCCGACCAGCTAACTCCCGCACTCGCAGAGTCATTCGAGACCGTTGCGGCGAAGGTCTGGGTTGCTCCTGCAACCATGGCGACCGGGACGGTCGTAATGGCAACGCTGATTGCCGGAGCCGCTGGAGAGCCCCCACATCCGACCATCAAGGCTAGTGCTGCAATACTTGCGAGTATTCACGAAGACAGCCGAATGTTTGCCATTGAAAACTCCATCTCACCGAAAAAGTTAGGCAACCGGAGAATCGAAAATCAAAGTTTATTGAATCCGGCCCAACTCTACTGCAAAAAGATGCGAGCTTCAATAGTTATTAAAATTTATTTTTATTGGCGTTGGGGCTGGGGCTGCACAAGCTGAGGAAACTCGGCTTTGGCGTTCCCCAAATCCCTCGGGGGCTAAAGCCCCGCTGAAAATAGGCTGCTTACGGAGCGGCTAAAGCCGCTCCCTTTCAAAACGAGGAGTTTTCCCGCAGCCTGCAAAGCCGCTCCCTTTCAAAGTAAAGACGTTTATTAAAATAAGGAGTTTTTCCGCAACCTGTACAGATTCCTCTGCTTGACTGCGACATGTCCCAAGATTTGATCTAAACACTCCCTGAAACGCTCTAGGAGTGGCTTGAGTTGGCCAGTTCGGCGACGGACGCGGGGCTTTCGGCCTCGAGAACCGTACGAATCTGCTCCAGTCCCCAGTCCAGATCTTCCTTGGAGATAACCAGCGGCGGAGCCAGACGAATGACGAACTCGTGCGTCTCCTTGCAGAGAACGCCGCGCTCTTGCAGCGCCTCGCAGAAGGCTCGCGCCGGACTGCTCAGGACCACGCCGATCCAGAGTCCTTTGCCGCGCACCTCAACGACGTGCGGGCTGCGAATGTTCTTCATAAAATTCAGCGCATAGGCTCCCAACTCGGCGGATCGTTCGGACAGCTTCTCGTCTACGACGACGCGCAGAGCCGCCCGCGCAATGGCGCTGGCCAGAGGGCTTCCTCCGAAGGTGCTACCGTGGTCGCCGGGGTGGAAGACGCCAAGAATCTCGCTCGAACTAAGTACAGCCGAGATTGGATAGAAGCCACCCGACAGCGCCTTGCCGATGATGAGCACATCGGGGGTAATATCCTCGTGCATGTAGGCGAAGAGCTTGCCGGTGCGCCCCAGACCGGACTGAATCTCGTCGAGCATGAGCAGGACGTTGTTCTCGCGACAGATCTCTGCCGCAGCGCGCAGGTATCCCTCGGGCGGCACGATAATTCCCGCTTCGCCCTGAATCGGCTCAACCAGAAAGGCGCAGGTGTTCGGCGTAATCGCGCGGCGCAGCGCCTCAATGTCGCCGAAAGGAACCTCGCGGAATCCTGCGGGGAACGGCCCAAAGCCGTGGCGATACTGCTCGTCGCTGGAGAAGCCGACGATGGCGATGGTGCGTCCGTGAAAGTTGTTGGCGGCGACGATGATCTCGGTCTTGTCGGCGGGGATTCCCTTGACCGTCTCTCCCCACTTGCGCGCAGCCTTCAGCGCGGTCTCCACCGCCTCGGCGCCGGAGTTCATCGGCAGAGCCATCTCGTAGCCGGTCATCTCGTGCAGTTCGCGGTAGAGTTGGGGCAACTGGTCGTTGCGAAAGGCGCGCGAGGTCAGCGTCACCTTCTTCGCCTGATTGACCATCGCCTCAAAGATTGCCGGATGGCAGTGTCCCTGATTGACGGCCGAGTAGGCGGCCAGAAAATCCAGATAGCGCTTTCCGTTCGTGTCATAGACCCATGCGCCAGAGGCGCGTTCGATGACGACATCGAGTGGGTGATAGTTGTGGGCTCCGTAGCGGTCTTCGAGGGCGATCAGTTCAGCAGGAAGCATCATCAGCACCTTAGTGTGAGCAGGATATTGGCGCAGCCGCGTTCGATACGCGGCCAGAGGAAAAGCCAACTCACTTGTCAACTCACATCTCTATGTTACAAGACTGTATATTCATACAATTTTTTGCTGCAACTATATGCATTCGCAACCTCTATAGAAACGATCTGGAACCCCGCGCAACAGCTTGGATTTGCTTCGCAGTGGGGCAGGCCATTAAGATCGGGTCTGGAACCATGAGGGAATCTTTCAATGAGTGATGCGAATAACGCGGCTCGCCGCACCGAGGATATTGCACTGGATCTGCTAAAGTTTGTGGCGGCTCAGGCGCATGTGGGAACAAAGGCAACGGGCGGAACGGGTTTCGGAGCGACGCCCAGCACCAAGCCAGAGGATCAGGTTTCGGAGCTGCTCGAGCTATATACGCGTTGCCGCCAGACGGTTGAGGCTCCCATAAAGTAGTGACCGGAGCCAGCGCGATGCCAGAGAATAATGTAGCCCCACTGCGCGTAGCCGTAGTCGGCGCGGGAGCCTTCGGTCGCAATCATCTGCGGGTCTACCGCGAGTTGGAGTTGGCCGGTCTTCCGGTGCGGCTCGTCGCCGTAGTGGATCGCGACGCGAAGACTCTGGCGGCGGCGACCGCGCAGTACAACATTGCGGGATTCGCGACGATTGAGGAGTGTCTTGCGGCGATGCATCTGAACGCCGCATCGATCTGCGCGCCGACGGTGGCTCATGCCGAGTGTGCGCGGGTGTTGTTGCCAGCGGGAGTCGATCTGCTGATCGAGAAGCCCGTTGCGACCACTCTCGCCGAGGCCGATGAGATCATCCGCCTCGCGCATGAACATGGACGCATCGTGCAGGTCGGCCATCTGGAGCGATTCAATCCGGCTGTGCGCGCCGTGCGCGGCCTGATGAATCACCCCATGTTCTTCGAGGTGCATCGCCTCAGCGTCTTCACTCCGCGCTCGCTGGACGTGGACGTGGTTCTGGACGTGATGATTCACGATCTCGATCTGGTGATGAGCCTCGTTGATTCGACCGTGCGCGAGGTTCGCGCGGTTGGCCTTCCCGTGCTCTCGCGCAAGGTGGACATCGCCAACGTGCGTCTGGAGTTCGAGAACGGCTGCGTGGCCAACTTTACCGCAAGCCGCGTCAGCACGGAGCGCGTTCGCAAGATGCGCTTCTTCCAGCCGCATCAATATCTCTCGCTGGACTTCGCGCGGCAGGATCTGCTGATGATCGACGTATCGGCGGCGGCCGGGCTGGATCCGGCACAAATGGCTGCACTTGCCAGCGCTGCGGCTGCAAGTGGTCAGCCCGCGCCGGGACTCTCGCTCAGCAAGATTCCGGTTGAACTGGGCGAGCCGCTGCGCATGGAGATTCAGTCGTTTGTCGAAGCAGTGCGCGGACGAACCCAGCCGGAAGTAACAGCCGAGGCGGGTCGTGCGGCGTTGGCCCTGGCGCTGGAGATCAACGCGGCAATTGCGTCGCATGCGCAACGCACGGGGCTGTCTTCGCGCTGACCGGATCGTCCATGTTCTGTAACGCGTAGTTTGCGGGAACCTGCTGGCCCAGATCGAACTGATCCGCGTCGAGCTTCTGGTTGAAGCTCGCCTTGGTAATGGTGATCGTCAGCCCCAACTCGTCGAGCGGTCGCTGAATGACAATCTTGGTGGGAAAGTCGATCTTGCCATCGTCGAACTTCTGGTAATTTTCGTAGAAGGCCTGCGTGACCACCTTGCCCTCTTCGTTGTAAATGTCCTGCCGATAGGGCAGCATGTTGACGCGGCTAATGTGCAGCACACGCAGGGTTCGCGCAACCTGATTCACCGGCGCAGACAGGAACTCGATGTCATACTCCGGCTCCTCAATCCAGTCGTTCTTCTTCTTTGGATTTTCGACGGGGCGGCTGTCCTGCGTCATGGTAATAATGTCGTCCGGACTGAAGCCGCGAACCATCAGCGAATCCAGAATCACCGCTGGTCGCAGGCTGTAGAGTCCCTTCTGCGAGCTGTTGGCAACCACGTCAGAGCCAACAATAGCGCAACTCTTCGGCGGAATCAGCATCTTGAAGCTCTTGCCGTCGGAGACCATGTCCAGCGCCTTGCTGCGGAAGACCGGAAGCAGCAGGATGACGTGGATATTCTCCGGCTTGGCCATGATGATGTAGCCGCTGAAGTTCATCGAGTCTTTGATCTGACCCTGTAGACTGCCGCCGGTGCTGGCGGAGATCTGCACCGAAGCCGTCATGCCCTGCAAAGCGTAGTAACGCTCATCCACCTGATTGAGCAGTTGATCCAGCGTGGCGTTGAGAACAACGTCCGGCAGCCGCATCTTCTGCACGCTGCGGGTGTGCGAGAGGCATCCGGTAAAGGCCGGAGTCATCGCAAGAAGCCCCACGGCAACGGCTTGTTTAATCTTCATTCGCACTTGTTTCCAGTATATCTGTCGGGGTGTACGGGGCGGTACTATTTAACTAGAGATGTTTTGCAATATGAATTAGATGCAACAGGTTAGGCTGAATTATTTCTTGCGTTTTTTGTGCGGCGCAGAGGCCTTCCTGCGCGGCGCAGGGGTCGTCTTGCTCGCCTCGGGGACTGGGGTCGGGTGCAGCGCACGGCGATACTCCTCCACCTGCTGCGCGTGTTCCTTCAGCGTGGCGGAGAAGCGGCTGTGTCCCTGCGCGTCGGCGACGAAGTAGAGGTAGTCGGTACGCGTCGGAGCCATCGCCGCCCGCAGCGCCGCAACGCCCGGATTGGCGATCGGTCCCGGAGGCAATCCGGTGTGGCGATAGGTGTTGTACGGCGAATCGAACTGCAGATCCGACTCATAGATCGTTCCGCGATAGCGCCCCGCCAGCAAGGCCGCATAGATTACGCTGGGATCGGTGGCCAGAGGCATCGACTGCGCCATTCGGTTGGTAAAGACTCCGGCCACCAGAGGCCGCTCCGAGTCGTCGCGAACCTCCTTCTCCACCAGCGAGGCGAGAACGACGGTGCGCGCGAGACTTCCCTGCTCGCCATGGATGAGGCCAAGCTGAGTGGCCGTCTGGCGAAAGCGCTTGACCATTGCAGCCAACATCTGCTCCGGCGTGGCGTGGCGACTGAAGCGATAGGTGTCGGGAAAGAGATAGCCTTCGAGCGAACTGGCATTCGGAACAAAGTCGGCGATCAGCGCGGTCTGCGAACGTTCCGCAGCAAGAAACTGTTCCCGCGTTGCCAGCCCCGTTGCAGCGACCGCCTGCGCGATGTCGAAGATGTTGTAGCCCTCGGGAATGCTGACCGCAATGCTGTACACATCCCCGCGCACAAAGCGGGAGTAGACCTCGATGGCCGTTGCGGGCTGGTTGAAGCGATACTCTCCGGCGACCAGTCGTCCGCCCTTCAACTCGCGCAGAAGGTCGAAGGCGTAGCGGCTGCGGATCACTCCTGCCGCTTCGAGCTGCACGGCAATCGCCTGCGTCCCGGTGCCGGGAGCGATGTCGACGTAGATGGCAGACTCATCCGGCGTCCCCGCCGCTGGGCCGATGGGGACGTAGATAGCCCAGGCCGCAATCGCAGCCACAACCAGAACGAGCAGCAACAGAGTGCTAAGAAACTTCAAGCCAAAACCTCTCGTCGCGCGATCGTACGCGCAATCCTCTCCTAGAAGTTTACTGTCTTCCCCCGATTCTAGGGGAACGGAACGTTTGCCCTGCGAAGCTCTGGGAGTGCCTAGAAACCTCTTCCCTCGGCGTGAAATAATAGAACCATGATTAGACTTTATCGGGGGAAGATGCCCGTCGTGCCCGCGACTTGTTATGTGGACGTCTCCGCGCAGGTGAGCGGCGACGTGGAGCTGGGAGAGAACGCCAGCATCTGGATGAACGCCGTAGTGCGCGGCGACGTGAACTACATCCGTATCGGAGCCAACAGCAACGTGCAGGACTGCGCCGTGCTGCATGGAATGCGCGATAAATATCCGGTCATCGTCGGCGATTGGGTCACGATTGGACACAACGCCACGGTTCATGGATGCGTTATCGAGAACGAGGTTCTGATCGGCATGGGAGCGCGTGTGCTGAACGGATGCGTGATTGGCGAAGGCTCGATCATTGCCGCCGGAGCGGTGATTCCCGAGCGCACTACGATTCCGCCCAACTCGCTGGTGACGGGAATTCCCGGCAAGATTCGCCGCACGCTGGGCGAGGAGGATCGCAAGCTGATCCTGAAGTACGCGCAGAACTATCTGGACTACGTCAAGATCTATCTGGACGAGGCGGATGGCGTACCCGTGCCGGATTCGGTCGAAAAATAAAACCAGCCAATCTCTACAAATAGAGCAGCTTCACTATTTGTAGAGGTCTTCTGGTCTATACAGACAGACAGGCTGCGAGAAATCCTTTGCGTTGAAAGAGCGCAGCTTTAGCCGCTCCGTAAGTCGCCTATCTTTCAATGGGGCTTTATCGGCTGCGGAAATACTTCTGTTTTTCTTTCGGAGGGAGCAGTGGGCTTCAGCCCACTGAATAAGTCCAATCGCTTCAATGAAATTTATCCCAGGGCTTCTTCTCGCCGCGCAAAAATCGAATTTTCCCGCAGCCTGTATAGCCATTCTTGCAAACTCTACTGGGTTACCTCGCCCTCGGGTTCGTCGGTGGGGTTTTCGATCTCAGCGTGGAAGCCTTCGAGCAGACGTTCGACGAAGGCGTCGAGGTCGGTCTCTGGATGCTGGATCTGCGTCGCCAAGGCGATGTGACGGGCCAGGTCGGCCAGCACAATGCCCCACGCGAAGGGATCCTCCCATGCACCGGAGCGGATGCTGACGTGCTGCCCCTGCTCGGCGATCCATACGCTCAGAATTTCAAAAGAGGTCTTGTCGCGGGAGGCTGCGGGAGGAACTTCGAGGTGCTTGTTGGATGCCATATGGGTAGACTCCGCGGAGCATGTGGCTAAGAAACCGTTTAAGACTCGATGGATCGCTTGATCTGGCAATTCACCCTAGAAAGACGGTGACCGAGGACTGGAGTCCTGATCTATAGTTCAATGAACGACAGATTCAGAACTCCAGTCCCTTGTTCCCTGACACCCAGTCCGGGTTTTACTGGTTAAAGTTGTCTTCTTCCTCGATTACGAGGCCGTAGCGACGCAGCAGGTTGGGCAGATTCTGCGAGAACGCGGCGCGCGGCATCACCGTGTCGCAGCCCGCCTCCACAGCCTTGGCGCGCAACTCGCTCTGTACATGCGAGAGGAAGCCGATAATCGACGTACTCTTCTTCAGCTTGGCCTTCAGCTTGGGAATCAGCGTCATGGGCTTGGCCGCTGCGTTGTTCAGATCGAAGACAATCAATCCGGGACGATCCGCCTCTTCGCCGCTGACCAGATTGGCGATGGCCTCCTTCTCGTTCTTGATGAAGGCGACCTTGACTCCCAGCTTGCGCGCCGTCTCAGTGATCTTGGCGTTGAAGAAGAGGTCTTCAATGAAAAAGTAGATCTTGGTCGGAGCGTCTTCTGCGATGGGGATGGTGCGACCGATCGAATAGTCGATGGGCTGCGAGTCGCTGACGTAGCCGCGTGTTCCGCCGCTCCGTCCCTGATAGTTGCCCGACACCTCCATGGTGGAGGGCGAGGTCTCGGCGAAGTTGCCGTTGACCGCGCGGTAGCTGTGATCCATGGGGCCGACAAAGCTGCGTGGCCCGCGTTGCTGCTGCTTGCCACCGCCGCCGCTGCGACGCTTCACGCTGCCGCCATTGCCCGGCTGATGGCTGTTGCTGTCGCGGTAGCCCGAACCGCTTCCACTGGCGCTGATCTGGTTACCGGGATTCTCCGGCCCACGTTGCCGGTCGCGGTCGCGAAACTTCTTCTTCCAACGCTTGGCCGCGGGGGGTGCGCCATTCTGCTGTTGCGAGCCATTTCCCTGCGGGGCCTGCGCGACTGCTGCGCCGCCCTGAATATCTCCTACCATCTGATCTGTGCCATTCTGGCTGCCGCTTTGGGCACCCTGCTGTCCTGCCTCTGGCGACTTGCCCTTGCGCTTGCGGCGGCGTCGGCGGCTGCTCTTGGACTGTCCCATGCCGGGCTGTATGTTGTTTGCGGAATCCTGCGACGGACCGTTTTGATCCATCGAATCCCCCATCTGGGCGGGCGGCGGACCCTGGTGCTCCTGCACCTCGGGTACATTCTGCTCTGAACTCATGTTTCCACTTCCTATTGCTGGTTGGCGATGCGCGTCTCAGGCCCACGCTTGCAGGTTGCCGCTCTCCCTGCGTATATCGCAGAGAGGGAAGCAAGCCGGTCTTTCAGCGTCGGTAGAAACCGTATCAAGTTGTACTCGAACTTCGTCTTATTGCATTGAGCCAGTCGCGACAAGCGTTCCAACCACCGTTGCAGACCCCTCTTGCAAGCTGCTGCGTCCCATCACCGGATCTGCCAAAACCACCGGCAACATCCTGAATCCTGAATTGCCATCGGCAATCGGAGATTGCTAAAAGCCACCTGAATCTAACAAACTTACGACCGCCAGCAAAGTACGACCGCCAGCAAAGTACGACCGCCAGCAAAGTACGACCGCCAGTAATGGCAGATCCATCACCCTTGCCCTGCTTGCAATGCATTCTCGATCCGGAGCTTTTCCCGTAGTCCAAAGACCTATGATCCATAGACTTCGATGCATCCAACCCGGTGCATTGAATCCAGTGAAGCCCCCTAGTTCCGCTTAATCTTTATGCCGTTGCGTCCCTGTGCCGTTGCGCCATCAAAACATGAGCGATTACACAGCGGTCGGCAACCACAGCCGGTTCACTAGTTAAGGGCGATCATACACTTTGAGACAAACCATGGCAAGAGAAACATTTGTACGCCAGCCGTCCTAACCTAATACAAGAACCGACCACGGATCAACGCGGACGCTCTTGTTTCCTGTAGTCACTCCCCACTCACGCCTGCACATCGCACCATCCAGATTGCAGTTTCCATCCTGCGGTTTTTCTGTTGAACTGATACTCGACATGGAGATCAAACAGCCGCACCAACGAACCGAGCAGACGTTGCTTCCACAACCCACAGCGAGACGCATCGGCATCGACCTCGGCGGAACCAAGATCGAAGGCCTCGCGTTGGACTCGACCGGAGCCGAACTGGCCCGTCTGCGCATCCCCACCCCGCAGCACGACTACGCCGCAACCGTGCGCGCCATCGCCGAACTTGTGCAGCAACTCGAACTACGCGCAGGCCTTCCCTCCGACGGCGCACCTGCAACCGTAGGCGTTGGCATTCCCGGAACCATCGTGCGTGCGACCGGCCTGGTCAAAAACGCCAACTCCACATGGCTGATCGGCCAACCTCTGGAGCGAGACCTTAGCCACGCTCTGGCTCGTCCCGTCCTCTGCGCCAACGACGCCAACTGCCTTGCCGTCTCCGAGGCGACCGACGGCGCGGCGGCGGGCGCAGAGCTGGTCTTCGCGGTAATCCTCGGCACCGGCTGCGGAGGAGGCATCGCCGTCAACGGACAGGTTCGCGTCGGCCCCAACGGCCTCTCCGGCGAGTGGGGGCACAATCCTCTGCCCTGGCCCACCGCCGACGAACTTCCCGGCCCGCCCTGCTACTGCGGCCAGCGCGGCTGCATCGAGACCTGGATCTCCGGCACCGGACTGGCCAGCGACCATCGCCGCGTGACCGGCCACCCCCTCACCGGCCCACAGATCGTCGCCGCAGCCGCAGCCGGAGATGCCGCAGCCGAGGCCAGTCTCGTGCGTCTGGAAGACCGCATCGGGCGCGCTCTGGCAGGAGTAATCAATCTGCTGGATCCAGACGTGATCGTCCTCGGCGGAGGCCTGTCGAAGCTCGACCGCCTCTACGCACATCTCCCAGCACTGATCGCTCGCCACCTCTTCGGCGGAGGAGCGCTGGCGACTCCCGTCCTCCGCGCCAAACACGGCGACGCCAGCGGAGTGCGCGGCGCAGCCTGGCTCTGGCCCGCCTAGAACCCGACCGAATCCGTCTGACACTCCCTGCACATATCGCTTGTCATCCCCCTTGTCACTCCCCAGCAAAGCGGTTTGTCATTCCGTAGCACAGCGGAGGAATCTGCTTTTCAACTCCATGCGCACACAATTCAATCTCTCTGCCTGCTCCGCGACATATAATTGGCGCTCAGGTCTGGCGGAGGTTTCTCTGTGCGGAAGTTGGGGCGCGTTCTATCTCTCGTAGCACTAGCCATCTTTAGCCATGCAGCGTTTGGGCAGGCCACGATGTCGATTACCCCCGGCAAGGCGGAGAAGTCTGTAATTGGACTGCCCTTCATCGCCGATCAGAGCGTTCATCTGGTGCAGCACTACGCCAATGGAATGGCTCTGACGCACGAGGTCTCGGGGCACGTCTACCGCTCGGCCGACGGGGTGGAACGCTTCGACGGCAGCTTTCCCTCAACCGATCCGGCGCATCCCGAGCCTGTAGAGATGGCCCTCATCGTCGACAGGAACAAGCACATCATCATTAGCATGAACTCGAAGTTGAAGACGGCGACGATCACCCATCTGCCCGACGTGGCAACCGTCTCCATCCGTTTTTTTGCTCTACCCAATGCCACCGTGGCGGGATCGACGAAGGCCACCTCGCCCGAGAACCCGACGACCAGCGACCTGGGCCATCGCACTCAGGGAATGATGGAGCTGGTGGGCAAACGCGTTACCGCTACAATTCCGGCGGGCAAGATCGGCAATGAACAGCCCATCGTCGTCACCAGCGACGTGTGGATCTATCCGCAACTAAAGCTCCTCGTCAAGGAGGTCGAGCAGAATCCTCTGGTCGGCGAGCGCACCTACGAACTCAGCAATATTCGCGGCGAAGAACCCGACGCCAAGCTCTTCGAGGTTCCCGATGGCTACACCGTCAAGCAGCAAACGTCATCCCTTCTTAGTAGTCTCGCTGCTCCGCCGGTTGTCAATGCAACACCCGAGCAGAGAACCAAGCAGATGGAGACGGCGCTAGCCAGTCCCAGCGCCAACGTCAAGAACAGCGCTGCTTATGCGCTGGCCGTGAACAACGAGCATCTGGACGAGGCGCAAAAGCTCGCCGAAGACGCCGTCCGGCTACAGGAGCAGACCAGCGCGGAGGTTCTCCCCACACAGGATCTCTCCAAAGCCAACGCTCAGATGATTGCCGTCTCCGGCTACTGGGATACGCTGGGTTGGGTCTACTATCGCCAGGGCAAGCTGGATCAGGCCGAGGCGTACATCCGCGCGGCTTGGGATCTGAAGCCGTACTTTGAAATCAGCGAGCATCTGGGGCTCCTCTACGAGGCGATGCACCGGCCTAAGGATGCAATCGCTTTCTACCGCATGGCGATCAACCCAAAGAACTCAGCCTCCTTGAAGGATCTGTTGAAGACTCATCTGGCGAATCTTGGCGTGAGCGAGGCAGAGCCGCTGGCCAGCGACGTCACGACCCCTCTGCCTTCGCTCACGCTGCATCACGCGCCAAGCGACGCAGCTCCATTGGTCGAGATCCTGCTCACGCATGGCAACCCGCCCGCCGTCACTCTGCTGGAAGGCGATCCCGCGATCGAGAAGCCGCTCAGCAAAGCCATTCAGTCCGCATTGGCCAACTTCCTGCCGGACAGCGGGCCGGAAAAGATCCTGCGCCGCGCCCGCGTCTCCTGCTCCAACGACGAGACTCCGCTCTGCGCCCTGCACTTTCTCAGCGCGCAAGAGATCCACGACGCAATCTCTCCATCAAGCACACCGAAGACAGCCACGGATCACTAGCGCGGTGTTGATCCGTGTCATCCGTGTTAAGTCTTTCTCTCTCCGCGAGGAAACCCCGAGGCATTCCCAAGCGAAGACGCTCTACCCCGCGAACGCTCCCCGCGCAGCCTCCAGCACCAGATCGACCTCGGCCTCTCCGTGCGCTGTGCTGACGAAGGCCGCCTCAAACTGGCTGGGCGGCAGCCACACTCCCGCCTGCATCATTCTCCCATGAAAGCGCGCAAAAGCTGTAGTATCCGAGCGCGCCGCCGAAGCGTAGTCCGTCACCGCCTCGCTGGTAAAGAACCAGGTAAACATCGCGCCCACGCGGTTGGCGGTGACAGCCACGCCAGCCTCACTCGCCAGCTTTGCCACGCCCTCGGCAATGCTGCGCGTCGTGGCTTCCAGCTTTGCATAGACCTCGTTCTCGTGCGCGATCAGGTGGGTCAGCGTTGCGATCCCCGCAGCCATCGCCAGCGGATTTCCGCTCAGCGTTCCTGCCTGATAGACCGGCCCCAGCGGCGCCAGCTGTTCCATCACCTCGCGCCGTCCGCCGAAGGCCCCCACCGGAAGTCCTCCGCCGATAATCTTGCCCAGTGTCGTCAGGTCGGGAGTGATTCCGTAGAGTTGCTGCGCCCCGCCCAGCGAGACCCGGAATCCCGTCATCACCTCGTCCAGAATCAGCAACGCGCCCTGCTCTGTGGCGATGCGGCGCAGCCCGGCCAAGTAGCCCGGAGCAGGAGGAATCGTCCCCGCGTTGCCGACCACCGGCTCCACCAGGATGCATGCGATCTGTCCCGGATGCGCCACAAATGCCGCCTCCACCGCAGCCAGATCGTTATACGGCAGAGCCAGCGTATGCTGCGCCGTCTCCGCCGGAACCCCCGCCGATCCGGGAATTCCCAGCGTCGCCACGCCCGAGCCAGCCTTCACCAGTAGCGAGTCGGCGTGGCCGTGGTAGCATCCCTCGAACTTGATGACGAAGTTGCGCCCAGTAAATCCCCGCGCCAGCCGGATCGCCGACATGCAGGCTTCGGTGCCGGAGCTGACAAAGCGCATCCGCTCCACCGACGGAAAACAGCGCTGCACCAGCTCGGCCAAGTCCGCCTCCAAAGCATGAGACGCGCCAAAGCTGGTTCCGAACCCCGCCGCCTTGCGAATCGCCATGACCACCGGAGCGTATGCGTGGCCCAGAATCATCGGCCCCCACGAGCCGAACATATCCACATAGCGATTGCCGTCCACGTCGAAGAGATACGCGCCCTCGGCTCGCTCGACAAACGGCGGATGGCCTCCCACCGAACGAAAGCCTCGCACCGGCGAGTTGACTCCGCCGGGAAAGAAATCCTCGGCGCGGCGTTGCAGCTTCAGCGATTCAGCAAACGGTTTGAATTGATTTGTCTCACTCTGCATCGAATCAGTATAGGAGGAGAGTGTGCCCAATCGCCAATCCAGCCGTGCATCTACAAGCTGCGGAAAAGCTCGTATCTTTGCCTTTTGGAGGGAGCGCGGGGCTTCAGCCCCACGAATAATCCCCATGGGTTCAGAGGGCTTTAGCCCCGGGCCTTCTGCGGGAAGCGACGATCAACTGTTCCCCAGCCATGCATCCAGCCCGTCGACACCGCAATTATCCATAGCGCCGCAGGATAAGGCCGAAGCCTCTCCTGAATCTGGCCAGTACGTTCTGCTCTACGATGGCGAATGCGGCCTCTGCCAGCGCACCGTCGGCTGGCTTCTGCGCCACGACACGCAGGGACGCCTGCTCTTTGCCCCCCTGCGCCAGTCGCTGGTCGACGAGCTATTCGCCCGTCCTGCGCAGAGTGCTGCGCCCCAGCCGTCCAGCGATGCCAACCAGACCGAGAGTCCTTGCTGCCAGCAAATTCAGGCTCAACCCGAGCGCAACTCCGACCCGGTTCTGCGCAGCTCCTCCGCCGTACTCGTTCTGGACTTTGGCTCTCCCGCCGAACGGCTTCTAAGCTGCTCCGACGCGATTCTCGGCTGTCTTAGCATTCTTGGTGGACGATGGGCGCTTCTCTCTGCCATCAGCCGAATCGTGCCTCGTCCCCTGCGCGACCGCGCCTACAACGCCCTCGCCCGCAACCGCCACCGATTCTTTCCCGCCAGCCCGTCCTACGTCCAACCCACCCCCGCCCAGCAAGCCCGCTTTCTCGACCTCTGAGTCCGGCTTCCCCCGCAGATATTCTCTCCCAACTCGATTTTTCATCCTGCGACCCCACCTGTGGCTGATAGACTGAAGATTCGCCACCGAAGAGGACTCTGTGCCGCTTCGTAGACGGCAGCGCACCAATCTGTTCGCGTAAACTGAAGCCAGCGCAAGCCGAGTTCAGCGCAAGCAGGAACCTGCGCAAATAAACCGAGAGATGCCCCGTGCCCGAAGATTCCATTAATCCGTCCGTCGCCTCCGCTTCCGTTGACCATCTCCACGCAGAGAAACCGGCCCCTGTAGCCGCGAAGACCGCCGCTGCCAAGTCAGCCGTCACCTACGCCAGCGCGGGTGTCGACATCACCGCCGGAGATCGTTCCAAACAGCGCATCAAGATGCTGGCGCGCAAGACCTTCAACAAGAACGTGCTCTCAGAGATTGGCGGCTTTGGCGGCCTCTTCGCGCTCGATCTGGTCAAGTTTCCCCAGCCCGTGCTGGTCTCCAGCGCCGACGGCGTCGGAACCAAGCTGAAGGTCGCCTTCGAGCTGGGAATCCACCACACCGTCGGAGCCGATCTGGTCAACCACTGCGTCAACGACATCGCCGTGCAGGGCGCAACCCCGCTCTTCTTCCTCGACTACCTCGCCACCGGAAGGCTGCGCGAGCAGGACAGCGAGACGGTTGAGACCGTCGTGCGAGGACTCTCCGAGGCATGCAAGGCCAACGGTTGCGCGCTCATCGGCGGCGAGACCGCACAGATGCCCGGCTTCTACGCCGACGGAGAGTACGACCTCGCCGGAACCATCATCGGCTGCGTCAATCGCCCCGACATCATCACCGGAGACAAGATCGAGGTCGGAGACGTCCTCATCGGCCTGCCCTCCAACGGTCTGCACACCAACGGCTACTCGCTGGCCCGCAAGCTGCTCTTCGAGGTCGCCGGATACGAGCCAGACCACTACGTCAACGAGTTGAAGGATAAGACCGGCGCAGCCCTGATGCGCACCCATCGCAGCTATCTGGCGATCCTCAAGAAGCTCTGCGGAGCAGGAATCGTACGCGGCATGGCGCACATCACCGGCGGAGGAATCACCGAGAATCTGCCCCGCATCCTTCCCCGCGGAACCGCCGCGGTCGTCGATCTCGCCAGTTGGACCGTTCCGCCGTTGTTCGAGCATCTACAGCACCTTGGCAATGTCGAACAGGATGAGATGATGCGCACCTTCAACATGGGCATCGGCATGATCGTCGTCGTCCCCGCCGAGCAGGTCAAGAAGGCCAAGGCCATCCTGAACCGCGCCAACGAGCGTCACCACATCATCGGACGCATCACCAAGGGCGACCGCCGAGTCATCTACAACTAGCATTCATTTGCAACGCTAAACATTAGGCCTACACCCCATTCTGGGCCGTAGGCCTAATGTTGCGTTGAGTCCGGAGACAACTGATCTAGCGCACTTTCACCAAAGGGGTAGAGTGTTGTGGCGCGAGCGAAAAGCAGATTCCTTCGCTTTGCTACGGAATGACAAACAAAGCTGCTCGATACTTCAACGAACCTTCGACTCAGAACACACGCCAAGGCCTGCCCTATGCCTGACCTGCAAATCCGCCCAGCCACCCCCGCAGACGTCCCCGAGATTCTCGCGTTCATCCGCGAACTGGCCGAGTACGAGCATGAACCCGAATCCGCGCAAGCCACCGCCGAAGACCTGCTGCGCGACGGCTTTGGCCCCACGCCCAGCTTCCACGCGCTGATCGCCGACTGGCAGGGCGCACCGGCAGGTCTGGCGCTTTACTTCCACAACTACTCCACCTGGCGCGGCCACGCGGGCATCTTTCTGGAAGACCTCTTCGTTCGCCCGCCGTTTCGCGGGCGCGGCATCGGCAAGGCTCTGATCGCGTCGGTTGCATCCATCGCGGTCGCCGAGGGCTGCTCACGATTCGAGTGGGCCGTACTCAACTGGAACACGCCGTCGATCGACTTCTACCGCTCGCTCGGCGCCCACCCTCTATCCGAATGGACCACCATGCGCCTCATCGGCGCCCCCCTCGCCGCCTTGGCCGCTCACGCAAAATAGCGTTCATCCCCTATGCTTGAGAGATGAAGAAGATCAGGATTATCGGCGGCGGGCTGGCTGGGCCGGAAGCCGCGCTCCAGGCCGCCTCGCTCGGCTGCAACGTTGCCCTCTACGAGATGCGTCCCACCCGCTCCACCGAGGCGCACCAGACCGCCGACTTTGCCGAGCTGGTCTGTTCCAACTCGCTCAAGTCCGAGAGCGAAAACACCGCGCCCTGGCTGCTCAAACAAGAGATGCGTCGAGCCGGATCGATCCTGCTGGCCGAGGCCGACGCCAGCTCCGTTCCCGCTGGCCACGCGTTGGCCGTTGACCGCGTGGAGTTCAGCCGCCGCGTCGCCGAGCGCATCGCCGCCTTCACCACGGGACCAGACGCGCGCATCACCATCCATCGCGAAGAGGTTACCACGCTCAACCCCGACGAACCGGACACGTTGACGATTCTCGCCACTGGCCCGCTGACCTCGCCCGCGCTGGCGGCGGAGTTGCAACGCCTGACCGGCTCCGACCACCTCGCCTTCTACGACTCCATCTCGCCCATCGTTGATGCCAGTACCATCGACATGGACAAGGTATTCTTCGCCGCGCGCTACGACAAGGGAACCGCCGACTACATCAACTGCCCCTTCACCAAGGAGGAGTACGAGACCTTCCTCGACGCTCTGACCACCGCCGAAGCCGTCCCGCTGAAGGGTTGGGAAGGCAACGCTCTCTCTTTGTTGTCATCCCGCAGCGAAGTGGAGGGATCTGCTTCTCTTCCGCCCGCCGCACCCGCACCCGCTCACTACTTCGAGGGCTGTCTGCCCATCGAAGAGACGGCACGGCGCGGGCGCGACACGCTGCGCTTTGGCCCAATGAAGCCGGTCGGCCTGACCGATCCGAAGACCGGACGCTGGCCTTACGCCGCCGTGCAGCTTCGCCAGGAGAACCTGCGCGCCGACAGCTACAATCTGGTCGGCTTCCAGAACCACCTGAAGTTTGGTGAGCAGGCTCGCGTGCTGCGCCTGATTCCCGGCCTGGAGAACGCGACCTTCCTGCGCTACGGGCAGATCCACCGCAACACCTACATCGATGCGCCCAATCTGCTGACCGAGACGTTACAGCTTCGCGCGCACCCGTCAATTCTGATCGCCGGACAGCTCAGCGGTATCGAGGGCTATACCGAATCGATCGCCAGCGGCCTGCTCGCCGGACGCTATGCGGCGGCTCTGGCGCGTGGACAACAACCTGCTCCTGCTCCGCGAGCCACGGCCAACGGAAGCCTCAGCTACTACATCACCCACGCTCTGAACCCGGAGAAACACAAGCGCTTCCAGCCCGCCAACATCACCTTCGACCTGCTTCCTCCGCTGGAAGAGGAGCTGCGCCGCAAGATTCGCGACAAGAAGGAGCGCCACAAGATTCAGTGCGACCGCGCGCTGGAAGCGTGGGATGCATGGCTCGCCGCATCCCATTAGAGCGGTTCTCGTAATGGGGTGTGCCGTCGTCGAATGAAGAAAAGCGGATTCCTCCGCTTCGCTACGGAATGACAAACAAAACACTGCAAAATAACAAACTACTGAGGAATAGCAAACAAAATAGAGTCACAGCAATTCATGAGCGGCTCTAGCTCAGGTGGTTGGGGAAAACGCGACCGCGATGGAGAGGACGGATTCGATGGCCTGAGCAACTCCGTCGGCCTGATTGGAAGGGCCGATGCTCCAGTTGCAGCTGCGGGCCAAGGACTTGAGGTCTTCCGGTGCGTTGTTCATCAGGACGGCGCGCCCCGCGACCTGCAACATCGAGAGATCGTTCCAGTTATCGCCGATGGCCATGATCTGAGCGGGAGCGATGCCCTTTGACTTGGCCAGAGCGAGCAGAGCCGCGCCCTTCGAGCAGTTGGCGGGGAGAATGTCCAGAATGGTAAGGTCGCGCGCAGGATACTCGGTGCGGTGAAGCGTGATGATAGGAGTGTTCTTGTCGGCTTCGGCGAGAGTCTCGTCTTCCCCCTGCTGCGTCGAGCTTGCGATGGATGGGGCTGTCTTCGGCGAGTCGGATGCAGGCGGCTGGAGCATGGTTCGTCCGGTTCGTCCGGTGGGCAGAGCGTAGGCTGAGACGCCGGGATGCTCGAGCAGGCGGGCTTCGGCGCGAGCCATGCGCTCGATAGTGCCGCAGAGCATGGCCTGAATGGGAAGATTGGCGTCGGCTCGGTCGCCTTCAATTGGGTCCAGAGAGCGCTCGATGGGGTTGATGTGAGCGATGTAGGGCGCGTTGATGGTCATCCAGCGAGTGATGCTGGAGGTGAGTTCGTCGAGATGCTCGACGACCAACGCGCCGCGCGAGTCCTCTCCGTCGGATCCAGTGCGGTCGAAGGTCAACACCAGCGCATTGCGGAACTCATCGATGTGCTTGCAGAGCCAGAGCGTGGTGGAGAGCGGAAGGTGGCTGTGCGCGATGAGTTGGGAGGCGATGGGAGCGGTCGCGCTGGCAGAGCCGATGGTGCGAGTTACCGTGCCGTTCGAGCTGATGAGGGCGTTTGCAGAAGGCAGATCGAGCGGGCGGAGAACGCGCATGGCGAAACAGTGGCGACGACCTGTGGCGATGACGATCTGAACTCCGGCGGACTCGGCGGCGCGCAGAGCGGCGAGGTTGCGCGGGCTGACCTGACCTTCGTCGGTGAGCAGGGTTCCATCCATGTCGATCGCAATCATCTGAATCAAGGACGGGATGTTTTTAGCTACTGCTGGCAAGATTCCTGCTCCATTGCTTGATTCTATGCGGAGGCCGGGGATTTTGTATCTTGTTCTGCAACGCTCTGCCTGTTTTTAGTTGGCTTGCCCCATGTTTACCTGGAAAGATTAGAGCCTCGAAAAATCGTTCGAAACTAGCGCAGCGCGGGTTGCAGGAGTTCCGTAGCGTCAATCTGATCGAAGGTGAGATGCTCGGCATCGCTTCCGGTGCGTTGCTTCCAGTCCAGAAAGAGCTTGCCGTAGCTGTCGATGAGGCAGGTGGCGGGATCGACTCCGAGCTGCTCCAGCGTACGGTCGATCCACTCGGGCGGACCTTCCAGTTCGGCATAGTTGCCGATCGGCGTCTCGTCGATCACCAGGTGGCGAGCGATGGCCAGATCGGACGGTAGCGCCGAGTCGTTGAAGAGCGTCCCGCTGAAGAGTGGCCCCTCGATGGTGGGCGACGCATAGGACCACTCAGTGCGAAACTTCTCGTAGCGGAAGACGGGATCGTAGCCCATGTGATGAAAGACGACGGCCAGAGCCGGGCCGTCGTCTAGATGCGTCTCGGTCTCGATGCGGATTTTGTAACGCGTGGAATCGCCGTCTGCGGGGGAGTCGGCGGGGCGCTTATGAGTGAGCGTCCAGAGATCGCCGTACTGGCGCAGGCGCAGAATCTGCTTGCCCAGACGAAGGCTGCGGTCAGCCGTGTCGTAGAGCGTGTTCTGCTCGAAGGTGCGCGGCGTATCAAGATGGAATCCCAGCGCTGGAAGACTCGTCTGGAATCGGGCCAAGTCGGGAATGGGGAACTTCAGTTCGATCTCGGCGGTCTGCATCTCAAAAGTATACGGCGAGGAGCGGTAGGATGAAGAGGTGAGGATTTTATTTTGATCCATGACGAGTTGGCGTCCCCAGAGGCGCAGTCTCTCCTGCGGAAGACGGAGCGTCTCCAGGCCGAAGCGCCGGCCGATCTGGCCCGCGCCGCAGCGATCCTGCGCGCCGGAGGCACGGTTGCCTTCCCCACCGAGACGGTCTACGGCCTGGGTGCGAATGCGCTCGATCCTGCCGCTGTCGCGAAGATCTTTATCGCCAAGGGACGCCCAGGCTGGGATCCGCTGATCGTCCACGTCGACGGGCCGGAGATGCTGGCGCAGGTCGCCAAGCTTCCCACGGGCGACGAGGGACGCGTTGTGAATAAGCTGATCGAGGCCTTCTGGCCCGGTCCGCTGACCCTGCTGCTTCCTCGCAAGAAGTCCATTCCCGATGCTGTTACCGCCGGACGCTCTCTGGTCGGTGCGCGCATGCCTGCGCATCCGGTGGCTCTGGAACTGATTCGACAGGCGGGTGTTCCCATCGCCGCACCCAGCGCCAACCGCTTCGGCCACACCAGCCCAACCACATCTGCGCACGTGCTGGCGGATCTGGACGGCCGCATCGACGCAGTGCTCGACGGCGGCGCGACCAGCGTAGGCGTCGAATCCACCGTGCTGGAAGTTACAGAAGATGGGATTGTGATCTATCGGCCCGGAGCTATCGACCACGGCTTGCTCAATTCCTTCAACGACGTAGGCAGGGTTCGAAACTATGTTGCGCCAGAGTCTCGCCAGCCCCGTGAAATGCTTCCCTCTCCCGGAGTTGGTCTGCGCCACTACGCACCGCGCGCTCGGCTTGTACTGGTGGGCGGCGTTGAAAAGGAAAAGGCAATCTCTCGACACAGCGGGCGACTGGAGAGCGCGTTGGTTGCAGCAATCGACGAAGCCTGCAATCGGGACGCGACGGTCGGCGTAATGCTGCCCGACGGCTGGGATGCAGGCGCAGCATCGAAGATCTTTCGCTGGGGAGCATGGGGAGATGCAGACGTTCTGGCTCAGCGGTTGTTTGCCGGGCTGCGAGAACTCGACGACGCAAAATCTACGATCATCATTTGCCCTGTGCCGGAGATGAGCGGTCTGGGCGATGCGCTCCGCGACCGCCTCGAAAAAGCAGCGCGCGTGAAATAGATCTGCCACAAAGCAGACTCCTTCGCGAATGTTCCAAATCCACTCCTGCTTATTGATCCGGCAATTAAATACTGCGTGGGTACCCCATCTATTTGTCATTCCGCAGCGAAGCGGAGGAATCTGCTTTTCTCGTCGCAGCACGGTCTGCCCCATTCCCCCAATTGCCCTATGGTAAAATTTTGATAGTTAGCCATCGTGCCCTCAACCTTCTGAAATCAAGAAGAGTGACGGCTCTGTGGGCGGCGCGACAGGCCAATCGATGTGACGTGACGGCACCGTTGCAAGCGAACCGCGAGCCGACAGGCAACCCATCCGGGCAAAGCGCGCAGTCCGTGCGGAGTCATCCGCAAGGCAGTGCAGACAGCGTCCGAGCAAAGAGAGAGAATTATGCCAAAAGAAGGAATTCACCCGAAGTACGAGATCATCAATCTGAAGTGCGCCTGCGGCAACACGTTCGAGACGCGCTCCACTCACCCCGGCGACATCGTCGTTGAAATCTGCGCTGCCTGCCACCCGTTCTTTACCGGCAAGCAGAAGCTGGTCGACACCGCAGGCCGCGTCGAGCGCTTCCGCCGCAAGGTAGCCAAGGCCGACGCCACCAAGGCCGACGCCGCAGCCAAAGTCGAAGCAGCCAAGTAACTTCAACCGCTGTCACGCGAAGGGCCTCCGTCAATGCGGAGGCCCTTCTGCTTAGTAAGTCCAGATCCGAAGATGAAGAAGCGCTATACGCTCGAACAAAAGACGTGGGACTCGCCGGTGGCCTATGCGATGCCTGAGCACAGCCGCGTCCCGGCCAGCTTTACCGTGGGCAACGTCCGCATCGCGCCCGCGACCGTTCTCGCGCCGATGGCTGGCGTCACCGACACCGTCTTCCGCCGCTTCATCAAGAACGCCAGCGTCTTTGCCACAGATTTGCATCCTTCTTCTTCGGATCAAAAGCGCTCCTCTGTGGATCAGTCCCACGCAGATCAATCTTCTTTGTCATTCCGCAGCGTAGCGGAGGAATCTGCTTCCCTCGGTAGCCAGGTTGAAGCCGCCACGACAAATCAGCAATCCGGCTGCGGTCTCATCATGACCGAGTTCACCTCAGCCGACGGGCTCTCCCGTACCCGCGAGGCCAAGCGCAAGCGCTACCTCACCTACTACGACGACGAGCATCCAATCTCGGCGCAACTCTTCGGATCGAAGCCGGAGAGCCTTGCCGAGTCCGCCCGCATCATCGAGGACGCGGGCTTCGATCTGGTCGACCTGAATCTGGGCTGTCCGGCCAAGCGCGTCGTCAGTTGCAACGGCGGCAGCGGCCTGCTGCGCGATCTGCCTCTGATCGAGACAATCTTCAAGGCGGTGCGCGCGGCGGTGTCGATTCCGTTTACCGTCAAGTTCCGCATGGGCTGGAGCGACGCACACATCGTCTGCGTCGAGTTGGCGCGCATGGCCGAAGACTGCGGCCTCAACGCCGTCGCCCTGCACGCGCGCACTCGCGAGGACGGTTACACCGGGCAGGCGCGCTGGGAGTACATCGCCGCAGTCAAGGACGCCGTGCGCATTCCCGTGATCGGCAACGGCGACATTCGCACACCAGAGGACGCCGCTGCAATGGTCGAGGCTACCAACTGCGACGCCGTGATGATTGGCCGCGCCGCTCCGGCAAATCCGTGGATCTTCCGCCAGATTGCGCAGTACACGGCCAGCAAAGAGGCGACTGGGGTCGGCACTTACGACGTTCCGACAGACGCGGATCGCTATCGCATGATCCGCACCTACTTCCAGATGCTCGTAGATGAAATAGCTCTTGAAGAGGCCGCCGAGGCTACGCGCGCCGAGGCCATCATCGCCTCCGGCCAGGTCGCGCGCGAACAGCGCCATCGCGATGCCGTGGGTAAGATGAAGCAGTTCGCAGCATGGTTCACCCACGGCGTTCCCAACGGAGGTGCGCTGCGCAAGTCGATCTTCGAAGCCAAGTCCGGCAAGGCCGTTCTCGGCGCAGTCGAAGCCTTCTTCTCAGGCCGCGCCGAGGCGATTGCCGTCTAGCTGAAGCGGAACCCCGAAAAAACTTACGCGACCGCCTATAATCAGTTTCACCTGCAATCCATGGCACTGAGGGAGATTGACGCGATGGGCACGAGTACAAGCCGAAGGAAGATCATCACAATTGTCTTCGGCTCGGTCGCGCTGGTGCTGGTGAGCGCCTTCATTGCGCTAAATGCCTTCTCGCTGAAGTTCCTGAGCCCTGCCACTACCGGCCAGATCGTCACTTTTACCGGACTTTCTGCGCTGGCGTTTCTGATCTTCGTTGCGGTGCTGGTGCTGCTGGTGCGCAACGTGTTGCGGCTGTACGCCGACCAGCGCAGCAGCGTGATGGGGACGCGTCTGCGCACACGCATGTTGTGGGGAGCGGTGCTGGTCTCGCTGATTCCGCTGGTCTTCATGTTCCTGTTCAGCTACTGGCTGATGAACCGCGCGGTAGATCGCTGGTTCTCGCAGCCGGTGACGGAGCTACGCGACGACTCGAACCACATGGCTCTGCAACTGGCGCAGTACACCTCGGCGAACGCTCGCGCTGAGGCGGAGTCGATTGCGGCGTCGCTGCCCACGGCGGACGGCAGTGCGCAGGCACACGCGACGAAGGCGGCAAAGACCTCAACGCACCCCGTCGCCGCAAAGACTGGGCCGGAGATCGCCGATGGCGACTCGATCAGCCACGTCCTGCGCCAGCACGAGATCACGCTTCAGAACGGATTTGTTGCGGTCTATCGCGACGGCCGCGCCATTGCCACGCTGCACATGCCACGGCGCAACGCCGCTCCCGCAAAGATCAAGCCCTGGCTGGCGAATCAGGACTCCAGCGATGAGGATAGCGATAGCAACGCCGACACGCAGGCTCGGCACGGGACGAACGAAGATACGGTGATGGATGAGTCGATCGACTCTGCTGTTCTGACCGCGGCACAGCGCAATGATCTTCCCATCTTCTCGCAGGGCGATACCGACTACGCGCTGGGCATCGCGGGTGTAAAGCATGGCGGCGTGGTGGTGGTGGGCATTCCCACGCCGTATGGGATGTCTGCCACCATGAGCGACCTGCAAAAGGCGGTCGACGTTTATTGGAGCATTCATCGCAGCCAGCGACAGGTGCGCAATCTCTACATGCTGCTGCTGTTGATGATGACTTGCCTTGCGCTGTTTGCATGTAGCTGGCTGGCGCTGCACCTGTCCAAACAGGTGACTAAACCGGTGGAGGCGCTGGCCGATGCGATGGAGGCCATCGCCGCCGGAGACTATGCGCATCGCGTGGGCGAGAGCGCAACCGAAGAGCTGGGCGAACTGGTGCGCAGCTTCAACGATATGGCCGCCGATCTGGAGGGAAGTCGTCACGCGGTGGAGATCTCCACGCTGCAACTGTCGACCGCCAACGCCACGCTGGAGGCGCGTCGCAGCGAGTTGGAGACGATGCTGGAGGCGATCCCCAACGGCGTGGCGACGCTGGATACTGATCGCTGCGTGGTGTTGGCCAATCGCGCACTGACCGAGATGCTCGACCCCGGCGGACAGACGCCGTTTATCGGCACAGCGATTGAGTCGATCTTTCCCGCTGAGGTGATGGAGACGCTCGACCATCTGCTGCGGCGCAGCCATCGCATGGGCTCGGCCTCGGGCGAGTTGGAGATGGCGGTGGCTGGCGGCAGCACGATGCATCTGCTGGCTACGGTTGCGCTGCTTGAGACGGGAAGCGGCGACGAACGAGTTCATCGCGGCTATGTGCTGGTGCTGGAGAATGCGACTGAGCTGCTGCATGCGCAGAAGCAGTCTGCGTGGAAGGAGGTGGCGCGACGCGTGGCGCACGAGATCAAGAATCCGCTGACCCCGATCTCGCTCTCCGCCGAACAGATTCTGCGCCACATCGACCGGCTTGGCGCGACTCTGCAAGACGCGCAGATCGAGTCGCCCTCGATTGCCGTGATCCGCCGATCGAGCGAGGTAATTTCGTCGGCAGTGGGAAGCATGCGCTCGCTGGTCGATCAGTTCTCCGCGCTGGCCGAGTTCCCCACGGCGCAGCCGCGCCCCGCAGAGATCAACCCCATCGTCGAAAATTCGCTTGCGCTCTTTGCCGGACGTCTGCAAAAAATCCGCGTTATCACGCGTCTGGCTCCCGATCTTCCGCTGGTTCTCGCCGACCCCGAAGCGACCAAGCGCGCACTCGGCAACCTGATCGACAACGCCGCCGAGGCCATGCAGCAGAGTCTGCTGCGCGAGTTGCGCGTAACCACCGCGCTACTGCCCAGCGGAATGGTCGAGCTGATCGTCTCCGACACCGGCTCCGGTCTGACCGACGAGATGCGCGAGCGGCTCTTTCTGCCGTACTTCTCCACCAAGCAGCGCGGCACCGGCCTCGGTCTGGCCATTGCGGCCAAGATTATTCAGGAACACAAGGGAACGATTCGCGCAGAAAAAAACCACCCCGTCGGAGCGAAGTTCATCATCGAGCTGCGCCCCGTAACCATGGACAGCGATCCAACACTCGACCCCGCACATCCGCAACCCGACCCCGTATCGCTGCCCAACTCCTAACCCTTATCCACTCGAACCTCGAACCCTGTACCTCGGACCTACCCCATGAATCATGTACTGATCGTTGACGACGAAGCTGATATTCGCAACTCGCTGGAGAGCATTCTCACTGATGAGGGCTATCTGGTTACCACCGCCGCAAGCGCGGGCGAGGCGCTGACACTGTTGGCCGACGCCATCTACGACGTGGTTCTGCTGGACATCTGGCTGCCTGACCGCGATGGTCTGGATACGCTCGGCGACATTCGCCAGATGGACTCTGCGCATCTGCCCGAGGTCATCATCATCAGCGGCCATGGGACGATTGAGGCCGCGGTGCGCGCCACCAAGCTGGGCGCGTATGACTTCCTGGAAAAGCCGCTCTCGCTCGACCGCACCCTCATCGTGCTGAAGAACGCGATCAATGCGCGACAGTTGCGCGAGGACAATCAGGAGTTCGTGCGCCAGCTCAGCTTCCGCGTCGGCATCACCGGCAACAGCGTTCCGATGAAGGCGTTGCGCCAGCAGATCAAGCTGATGGCTCCCACCAACGGCCGTGTGCTCATCTACGGCGAGTCGGGCACCGGCAAGGAACTCATCGGACGCGCCATGCACGCCGAAAGCCTGCGCAAGGATCGCGTCTTCGTCGAACTGAACTGCGCCGCCATTCCCGAAGATCACATCGAGACCGAGTTATTTGGCTATCGCCGGGGAGCGATCCCCTCCGGCTCGCTCGGCAACGGCGCACCGCTGGAGAAGCGCGGGACGTTTGAGCGCGCAGATGGCGGCACGCTCTTCCTCGACGAGGTTGGCGACATGAGTTTGAAGACGCAGGCCAAGGTTCTGCGCGCGCTCGACGAACAGAGCTTCCTGCCCGTCGGTGCGATACACTCCATCCACGTCGATGTGCGCGTTATCGCCGCGACGAACAAAGATTTGGAAGAGGAGATCGCTCGCGGCAACTTTCGCGAAGACCTTTTCTATCGGCTCAATGTCATACCCTTCTATGTTCCGCCGCTGCGCGAGCGCAAGGAAGATATTCCGTTGCTGGTCAAGGAGTTCCTGCAAGAGTTCGGCCAGCAGTACGGCCGTCCGCACGTGGAGATGCATCCCGATGCGCTGGACGCGCTGCGCCAGTACCACTGGCCGGGAAACGTTCGCGAACTGCGCAATCTGGTCGAGCGCGTACTGATCCTGAACCCGAAGGCGCAGCGCATCGAGCGCAAACACCTGCCCATGCTGGTCGCGCGCGAACCGGCCCGCGATGGGGGGAAGGCTGGAGCGCGCAGCGACGATTTCTCCACCCTGCAAGAGGCTCGCGAGGCGTATGAACGCGACTACATCCTAAAGAAGCTCGACGAGTGCGCCGGCAACGTAACCCGCGCCGCCGAAGCTCTCGGCCTGGAACGCAGCCACCTCTACCGCAAGATGAAGGCCCTCGGCGTCAATGTGAAGGAATAGCTTGCTCGGATAATCCAGCCTTGATTTGCCGTA
>Ga0302275_10000596_pt1 | contig 40525 bp, 26 predicted proteins | sample III_Bog_N2_2_FD_200229 | JGI IMG/M metagenome (GOLD analysis project Ga0302275, IMG submission 200229) | Peat permafrost microbial communities from Stordalen Mire near Abisko, Sweden - III_Bog_N2_2 | ecosystem: Environmental > Terrestrial > Soil > Wetlands > Peat | place: Sweden: Abisko... | reverse complement strand
CTGCCAACTCCATGTCGAGTGGATGATCCCCGAGAGCGTCACCGGGAAGGGCCAGGGGCGCGGCAACAGCGGCGTCGAGTTGATGACCCGGTATGAAATCCAGGTGCTCGAAACCAACGAAAATCTAACTTACGCGGACGGCGGCGCGGGAGCAATCTATGGCGTCTGGCCTCCGCTGGTGAATCCTGCCCGTCCGCAGGGCCAGTGGAACGTCTATGACATCTTCTTCGAAGCGCCCGTCTTCGACGGCGACAAAGTTGTCAAGCGCGCGAATGTCACCGTCATGTTCAACGGCGTGCTGGTGCAGAACCATAAAGAGTTTCTGGGTACGACGACCTGGAGAGCGAATGGCGTTTACCAACCGCATCCGGCCGAGCAGCCCCTCAGCCTGCAGGACCATCATCAATTTGTGCGCTATCGCAACATCTGGATCCGAAACACCAAAGAGCAGAATTGATCCTCGCGAAATCGCACTCCGAGCCGGCTGTGCCCATCGTGGCGCAGCCGGCTTCTTTGTTTGCGCGCTCGATGGGAAACCGCGGGATCCGCTCCTTAAAGTGCTAATTTGAGGAGAATGACTCGTGAACAAGCTTGGGCGATCGTCTGTGAGTTCGTCCAGAACGACGCGCTGCGGCGCCACGCGCTGGCAGTTGAGACCTGCGTGGTCGCCTACGCGAAGAAATTCAACGAAGACGAAAACAAGTGGTCGGTCACCGCGCTGCTGCATGACTTTGACTGGGAGATTCACCCCGACGCGGAGGGCCATCCGATGAAGGGCGAACCGATTCTCGCCGAACGCGGCGTGGAGGAAGAGATTCGCCGGGCGATCCTGAGCCACGCCGATTACTCGGGCGTGCCGCGCGTATCGCCGCTCGAAAAGACGCTTTATGCCTGCGACGAACTGGCGGGGTTCCTGACGGCCGTCAGCTATGTGAAGCCGGGACGCTCGATCCACGAGGTGGAAGTGAAGAGCGTGCGCAAGAAGATGAAGGACAAAGCATTCGCGCGCAACGTCAACCGCACGGACATCACCGAGGGAGCGCTCGAATTGGGCGTGGACCTCGACGAGCACATCGCCTTCTGCATCGCGGCCATGCAGGCCCGCGCCGAAGAACTGGGTCTCCAAGGCAATCCGCCCGCCGCGTCGTGAGCGCGACAAGCGTCCGCATCCCGTTTGGCCATACACTGATCATCGAAAATCTGGCAAGACCCGAAGTCGTGGGAATGGCTGCAAGATCTGGCCTCGACAGCCGTGGCGGCACTGGGTTGCGTTCGGAGAGATGGCAACCGGGGTGCCATTCCATTGGCGCAAGGCGCTGATTACAAACGCTCTGTTTCAATGCGCTGGCAACTGGGGTTGCCGTTCGCCGGTTGCAGAATGTGTGAGACTCGCCGCTCACGATGCTTCGAACAGCCGGTCGAAAAGCCGCCGCGTGCGCTCGCGGATTTGCAGCAACTCGAGGTGCAGCGGCTGGTCGGTCAAGTGGTCGGGCACCCAGCGTTTCACCAACTCGGTGAGCGTCTCAAGCGCACTCTCCGACCGGGGCAGATCGCCTTCCGTATGGCCGAAGATCAGTCGCAAGCCGTGATCGACCGCCCGGTAGAACGTCGCTGCGTCGGCCATGAACTGCGCGTCGTTGTGCTCCAGATGGCCCATCTTCTCGATGATCTCGATGCGCTCCGGCGTGTTCAGAACCTTGAAGAAAATCCCGGCGCTTTTCAGGCGCAGGTACATCAGCGCAAAGTCGATGTCGTAGTAGCCGCCCGCCGCGCTCTTGAGCGGCGTGCTTTCGCCGTGCTCGCGTTCAATCCGGGTGCGCATCAGGCGCAGCTCCATGCGCGACCGGCCGCTCTGCCCGTAGCGCCGCCAGTCGATTTCCTGCAATTCGGCCAGGAACTTCGTGGCCCGGTCGATGTCGCCCGTCACCGCGCGGGCCTTCATGTAGGCGAGCCCTTCCCAAGCCTCCGCCTTGTGCGCAAAGTACTCGCGGAAGGCGCTTTCGGATTGAACCAGCGCGCCCCCTTTGCCATTGGGCACAAGGCGCGTATCCATGGCGAACATGGTGCCATCGCCCGTGTAGGAACCGAGAATGGAGACCAGCTTTTCGGCGACGCGCGTCCAGAAGTGCAGCTCAGGCAGGTCGGCGTCCGGCAGGATGAAGATGATGTCGGCGTCGGAGCCAAGATCGAACTCCTGCATGCCGAGCCGGCCCAAAGCGACCACCATCATCTGTTGCCACGGCGAGTAGTTGGCGCCAGCCGGCGGATGGCTCTCGAACACTTGCGCGAGCGCGATACGGTAGCAGGCAACGATGGCCGCGTCGGCCAGGGCCGAGGAGCGCTCCAGCGTCTGGAACACCGGGGTCTGCAGGCAGATCGACTCGGCCTGTGTGCGAAACATCTGGCGCAGGAAGAACCGCCGGATCTCGGCGACGTCCTCGATCATAGGCATCACTTCGCCCAGCGCCAGCTTCGAATGCCCGCGCATGCGCATGGCGCGCAGTTCTTCAAAGTAGTCCGGCGCGCGCACCAGATGCTCCGCGAAATACGGACTGTGTTGAAAAAGATCGAGCAGGTGGCCGGTGAGCACCATGTCCTGGTTCAGCGCGCGCAGCCAGTCGTCGCGGCGGATGAGAGCTTCGAGAAAGTGTTCAAAAGCGGTGCGGGTGCGCCCCAGCTTGGCGCGCGTGACGGCGGCGGCGAAAGCGGGCGCACGCTGGTCGAGGAACCGCACGAGATTGCTGACCACCGGCTCGCTCAGCGGCGGCTCCGGGACGAGCGTCTCGGCGGGAACGCCCACGTTCACGGGCGATTGCGTGTAATAGATGGGTTGCTGTGCGTGGATGATGCGCTCGTAGACCTCCTGCACGTGTTCCAGATGCTCGTTGAGATGCCGCAGCAGCGACTCCGGCGTGCTCTCCTCGCCCAGTTGCGCGGCCGGCATGCGGCGCGCGACGAGGTCGAGTTCCTCCGGCTTCTCGGGCAGCGCGTGCGTCTGCCGGTCTTCGGCAAACTGCAGCCGGTGTTCGAGGTGGCGCAGGAACTGATACGCGTTCACCAGCCGCGAGTACTCGGAGTCCGAGAGCAGGTCCTTATCCCGCAGGCGGTTCAGCGCCAGCAGCGTGCCCGAGTTGCGCAGCCACACTTCGCGTCCGCCGTGGACCCGCTGCAGGCATTGCACCAGGAACTCGATGTCCCGAATGCCCCCGCGCGCCAGCTTCACGTCCGTCCCGCCGGGCCGTTTGCGCGCGGCCAGCTTATCGCTGATGCGCTCGCGCGATTCCGACATCGACTCGACGGCAGAGAAGTCGAGCGTCGTCGAGTAGATCATCGGCTGAACCCATTCGAGCAGCGCCCTGGCCGGCTCGGCGTCGCCCGCCGCACAGCGCGCTTTGATGAGCATCTGCAACTCCCAGTCGCGCGCCCGCTTGCCGTAATACTCCTTCGCTGCGTCGAGCGAAATGCTGACTTCGCCCAGCCGTCCTTCGGGCCGCAGACGCAGATCCACGCGGTAGATCATGCCCTGAGGCGTGTACGTTGCGAGCAGTTCCGTGAGCCGGTTGGCGAGCTTCTGAAAGAACTCGCGCTGCGTCAAGCCAGGTACGCCATCGGTTTCGCCCGGACCGGAGTAGAGGAACATCAGGTCGATGTCGGAGCTGTAGTTCAGTTCGCGTCCGCCCAGTTTTCCGAGCGCCAGCACCGAGAAGCCGCACACGCTGCCGTCCGCCAGACGCGGCACGCCGTACTTCTGCTCCAACTCCGCACGAACCGAGCGGCAGGCCGCATTGATGATGGTATCGGCCAGGTTGCTCAACTCCTCGGTCACTTCGGGCAGCGCCGCGAAACCCAGCACGTCGCGCACGAGAATCCTCAAAATCTGGCGCCGCCGGAAGCTCGCGAGGCTGAGCGGCGAGAGCGCCTCGCCAGGCTCGGTCTCCGCCATCCATCCCGCCAGATCGGCTTCCATTTCGGGCGCCGATCGCACGCGGTGCAGGCTGCCCGACTCCAGGATTGCGATCAACCAGCCTGGATGGCGGAGCAAGGTCTCCGAGAGAAACTCGCTGGACGAGAAAACGGTAATCAGCGCCTGGAGCCCGAACGGTGTCCAGGCGATTTGCTGGAACTCGCTGGGATTCGCCTCGCAGAAGCGGTCTAGCCGCAACACCACGGCCTGCGGGTCGGCCGATCGGCTGAGGAGGATTTCAAGTCCTTGCTGAAAGTCGGGCGGAATGGAATGAGTCACGTGAGAGAACGCAACTTGCGCGTACCGGGAATCGCCGAGCGTAGATTGTGGGGGCAAACAGAGCCATCCGGTCAGACCACATGGTCCGCCAAGGCGATTGTAACACCTGTATGGATAAGTCCACGTTGAACAACAGCGGCGTAAAACCCGCCCGCCGCCCAAACCGGCGTGGAGTGATCGCCAGCTTTAGCTTGAGCGTCGTAAAGCCGCTTTTGAATCGGCGTTCCCGCGGACTGGTTATAGACGTCCAGCGCGCTACAGGGCTGCCGCAAGGTCGTCAGCTCAATCGCCGCATCGCCCACGACAAAGCGTTGCCCGCTGCGCAGCTTGCGGAAGTCGATCCCGCGAATCGTCAGGTTCTCTCCGAGCGCCCCCGGAAACACTGGGTAGCCTTCCGCCCGCAGCGCTTCGAGGTCCTCCAGAGAGACCAGCAGCAGCGCCTTTGTCGGGCCTCCGTGGAACTGCGGGTGGAAGTGGCCATCGCCCTCCAACCCCAGCGGATTGGCCCAGGCCTCGGGAACCGCGAGCTTGGGCACGCCGCCCTTGGAGATGCTGATCTGATGCACGCTGCCCAGCAGGTCTGGCGCGGGAGTGTTTATCGAATCACTGGATCCCATGCCAATAGGCTAACCGATGAAGCGTGTCCTCCGGTTCTCTGGCCGTGTGGAATGGCCACTGCGATGATACGCTCCTGGGATCGCCGATCTCCAGATCGGCTCCATCCTGCTCACACTTCGGCTGCCAGCGACTGCGGGCCGGTCTCCGGGCGGGCGGAGCCGATCTGGAGATCGGCGTTCCCAGGAGGGATGACTTTCGAAGGAGCGATCGACGCTGAGGAGACGCTCTTCTACGGAACACGCCGCACCGGGGTCCCCGGCGGTGCCGGAGGCCTGATTCGTGGCGGGCGCTCGGCGGGGTCTGTCAGGAGCAGACGAGCCGTCCCGACGCTCATGTTGGCGCCACGCATTCGCGTCACCAGGTCATATTTCGGCCGGTCGGTGACGTCGATCAGGCCAAAGGCGTAGTCTTCGCCGTAGACATCCAGGGAACCGAAGCCGGGTCCGCGCCCAGTGAGCGGTTCATCCCGGTATTCGAACCAGAACGTCCCGATCAGGTGCGGCTCACTCGCGGCGTCGAAGAGCCACTGCGCATATGCGTCGCCGGCGGAGGCTTCATCCTCCGCATTGGCCGCGGCGTAGACCGCGAAACCGCGCTCCAGATCGTAGTGCGGAGGGAACGAAAACTCACCGATCAGCGCAGGCTTATCCAGTCCATTCAGCAACGCCACCAGGTCGGGCTCCAGCAGCGAGAAAGCGTAGCGATCGAAGCCGAGCACATCGCAATTGGCGGCGGCAATCTGCCAGTCCGCGGGATCCGCCCACCAGCCGGGAACGATCCAGAATCCGAAATACAGATGGTTCGGATCGGCGTTCTTGAACGTCCGATAGATCATCTGCTGCAGCATGCTCTCGTAGTAGCGCCGCAGAAGTTCTAACTCGCTGGCGGCCGGCTGTGCACCAGAGGGGATCTTCGAAACGTCACCGGACGAGCTGATGGAAGTGCCCCATGAATTGTTAAAGGCGTTGACGTCCCCCTGGTGGATCGTGTTCAGCGAATACAGCATCAGCGCCATTCGCGCCGGCGCCGCGCCGAGGCCCAGAATCTGTGTGATCTCAGCGCTGGGAACGATGCCGTCGTATTCGTTCTGGAAGCTCCAGCCAACGATACCCGGGTCATTCACGCGGTCCTTCACCTGCTGGCCGATGTCGCTCGCGAACGCGGCCTGCGTGTTGGTATCAAACGGGTCCATGTGCCCCGCAAGCGTCGGGGCGCTCGAATTCAGTACAGGCAGAATTGGCAAAGCCGCTACGGGACTCCCCCATTTGCCTATACCTGTGAAACCCCAGCTTTGCAGCCTTTGCGCCGTGCGGTCCGTTTCACTTTGTACCCAGTTGGTGCTGTACTTTCGTACCAAATTTGCAGTTGGAAAGCTGTAGTAGGTCGGGTTTCCGGACTCGCCCCAGGGGCTGCCGCCCCACAACGCCGAAGTCGCTTCCGAGTCCGGTTCCAGCTCCTGGAACAACCATGGGCGCCCGGTCACGGGCGTGCTGTCCCCGCCCACGTTCGGCGCGGTACACACGCCCGTGTAGAACACGGGGTTGCCATCGGGGGAGATCAGCCACCAATAGCCGTTGCGTAGCGTCGTCGTGTAATAGCCAGTGCCAGTCAGACTCCAGCCTGCGTTGCGCATGCCGCCCCACGCGTCCAGACCGGCAGGCGGGGGATTGGCCGCCAGCCACTGTTGTTCGGCGAGGTCATCCGAATGCAACTCGCCGTCGCTGGTGACTTTGCCAGTCCACGGCGAGTAGATGCTCTGCCCATAACCATCGATCAGCGCGATCTGCGACGTCCCGAGCGCTCTCAGAATGAACGATGTTTCGAAAACCATCGTGCCTGTGGTGCTGGCCTGAAACGCCGCGGAAGAACCCGCCGGGTGACCTGCCAGACGAAGTACCCCGACTGGCAGATCAGTGCCGGGGATTGAGATGGCCACGCTGCCGCCGGGAGTGGTGGCTGTCAAGTCACCCTGCAGGGCCATGAATTCGGAAGGTGAAGCAGCCCAGGAGGGCACGACGCCGGCGCTGAGCGGGATATCGACCGGCGCGAAGCCGCCAGAGGCGTCCGCAATCTGAATGGGCTGCCCATCAACCACCAGCTCGACGTGAGCCTGCGAATTGCCAGCGGCCGGCACGAAGGTCAACTGCACCTGGTAGCGGTGGTCGTATTGCCAGACGGGCTGGTACGACGGATAGCGCCAGTTCGCGCCGTCCGCAACGCCAACGAACATTGTCAGCGTATCCAGGTGGCATGTGCTGTCCGTGACGAGAGTGGCTTCGAGATCGAGATAGAAACCAAGCTGGTTAGCCCAATCCGACTGATCGGCAAGGACCAGACGGCAGTCGGCGAGCCCCACCGCATGGAACAGTCCCGCGAGAAGTACGAGCTTTACCGTGAGCTGGAACATGACCGTTTTGGCCATGATTATGTCACGAATCGGCCTCGAAGCCCCACTTCGGCTAGCGGACTGGAGTGGTCCGCACGCAGCGGCATCTCAGTATTCATCCCAGCGTCCGTGGCTCGGCGAGAGTTGATGAGGGGGCGCGGCATCGCATTCGCCCACAGGACGATGCCGCCTTAGCTGCGGTGGCGCGTGCCGGAATTCGCGAAGCGCTGAAGCGGTCGTACTTGCCTGTGGAGACATCCTGGGGCCGCAACTTCCGAAACGCGAAGAAACCCGCGGCGATAAGTTGTCAATTCATTGCCGGCTCACTAGAAAAGGCTTGCCTTCGTCTACGGACCAGTGCAGAATTCGGGTAATTCTCGGAGAGGCGCAGAGCGGAAAGCTCAAGTAAGTATTGTGTGAATTTCGCCGAAATACCACATTCAAACTGCGCCAGGGGAGTGTCCCGGGTTTAGGGGTCGACTCCGTGCCAGTACCGCGACGCGTGCCATCGGAGGGCCGCGCGGACATTTGCGGAGCGTCGAAAACAAGGCAAATGCCAAGAACAGCATCCCTCACTAAGGAGGAGAGGACGCTTTATGGCCTCCAACGAACAGAATGCCACTCACCGGCTCTTAATTCCTCTCGACGCATCGGGCGTTGAGGATTTTAAGCCGGATCAAGCCGTTAAAGTCGTCGCTTTTGATTCGAAAGGCCGAGCTTACCAGGATGTGGTGAAGCTCGACGCAAAAGGTCAGGGAACTGCTTCCCTGGGCATTGATGAATCGAGCGGAAACCTCCACGTGATCGTCGGTCCTGAGAGCGCTTCCGCTGAACAACTGAAGGGCCTGCAGACCATCACCGTGGATGTTGCCCGCCGGCAATGGGGAGCGAAAGGGGAACTCTCACTCAGCCCCATCGTCATCTCTCACTACTACTGGTGGTGGTGGTATCGCTGGTGCCGCCGCTTCAAAATCACGGGCGTGGTGCGTTGCGCCAATGGCCTCCCCGTGCCTGGCGCGAAAGTCTGCGCATACGACGTGGATTGGTGGTGGTGGTGGTCGAGCAAGCAGCAGGTCGGTTGTGCAACTACAGACGTGAACGGTTCGTTTGAAATCGATTTCACGTGGTGCTGCGGGTGGTGGCCCTGGTATTGGTGGCTGCAACGCTCGTGGTTCCTGGAACCGATTCTTGCGGAGCGGATCTCACAATTGCTGCGGCAGGGAACGAAGCTGACAAAGCTGCCGCCCCCAACGCCGCAGCCCGATCCTGCCATCTTCCAAACCTTGCTCGGACAGGCGGCAGCACCCCCCAGCCTGGCGCGCGGCGCCGTTGCTTCATCCAACCTCAGCCGGCTGAAGGCGCCCGTCGCCCGCGCGGCGCAGGCCCAATTGGCCAAGGTCGATCCGAGTTCACTCGATAGCCTGCGCAAGCAACTCGTTGCCACGCTTCCGGCCAGCGATGAGTTCACACGGCTCCGCCTCTGGCCCTGGTGGCCCTGGTGGCCGTGGTGGGATTGCACGCCCGACATCATTTTCACGGCGACTCAGGACTGCCAGGGGCAGGAACGCGTCATCGTGAACGAGACCATCTGGGACGCCAGATGGAATGTCCCCACGCATCTTAACGTGACACTGGCCGCCAACGAGAACGCCTGCTGCGTCACAGGCAGCACTTGCCTGGACGGCGGCGATTGCGGATTCATCAGCGACATCTGCGAGGACAATCTCGACAATATCGGCGGCAACCCCGGGCTCAGTTCCGGCGCCGCCCAAATCGGGTTCCTCAGCCCCGGCGTGGTCAGCGTGGACGGTGATCGCCCGTACTCGGGCTCAATTCCGCTGTTAGGTTGTATTGGAGACACGGTCGATTACGTCGAATTCCTGTACAACCAGACCGGCTTTGGCGATCCCTTCACTCCGCTGCCCACCGACGCGGTCGCGGGTATACCGCGCTCGTATTGGGATAACGTACTCCACAAATGGGTTCCCGTTAATTTCCCATTCACGCCCATCTCCGATGGAGCCGTAACCCACAACGTCATCGAGAGCCTCCCGCACTATGAGGCGAACAATGGCGCGAAGCTCTGGGACGCCTTCACGGTGAACATTCTGATGCAGTTTGTGACCCAAGGCGTGCTCCCCGACGGGACCTACTATCTGCGCATGCGCGGTTGGCACCGCCCGGGCTATACGGTTGATCTCTCCACACCAGTGGACCTGCCCGTGTGCGGCTCGGAAGATCTCAACGGCGTCGTGGTTACGATTGACAACCACCTCGTCACGGCCGGCCCAACCGACTTAAACGGCCACCCGTGCGGCGGCGGAACGGTACACGTCTGCACCACTGAGCCGGACACGGCAGTCGTAGCCGTCCAGATCCTCCGCCACGACGGGACGATTGTGGACGTTGGGGCGTGCGGAAACGTCACCATCACTGACACCGACACGCTCCTGATCGACTTTGCGGCGTACGATCCGGACCCGCATCCGCACCTGCGCAACTACGAACTGTCGCTCAACTACGACGTCAATCTCACAACCGACCTGCTCAACCCGGCGCTTGCCGGATGGTCGCTCGCTCCCAGCCCGACACCGCCGGTGTGGGCTCCAGCGGCCGCGCAGGTTGGTCCGAACTACGGCGATCCCAACCCGGTGCTCAGCGCGCTCAACCAGGGGGCGACGTCGCCCGAATGGGCGGGCGGAGCCGTGCGGCTGACGGTGAACGCGAAGGCGGTCTTCCCATACACCTGCTGCTATCAGCTCGCGCTCTACGCTTACAAACGAACCATCGGAGGCGGCGGCCTGGGCTGCGACCACAGCCAGTGGAACCAGTGGAACCGGACCGAGTACAGCTTCACCATTACTGTGTGATCCAACCGGCCTGCCGTTGCTTGCAGCGGCAGGCCGGGCCACAAAATGACAAGGTGCTTTCCTGAGAGACCCGTGCTGCTTGAATCGGGTCCAGTTCGAGTGCGCCGGCATGGGGTGAGTGGCAATGCGATTCTACTTCCTGACTCTCGGCATTCTTGCGGTGTGGCGGATCACGCATCTGTTCAACGCCGAAGATGGCCCCTGGGATCTGCTGGTTCGCTTCCGGCGGCTGGCAGGCGAGGGAGTCTGGGGCTCGCTGCTGGACTGTTTCTATTGCTTGAGCGTCTGGGTCGCTGCGCCGTTCGCCTATGGGTTGGGAAACGATTGGAAGGAGCGGTTGCTGCTCTGGCCAGCGCTTTCAGGCGGCGCGATTCTGGCCGAGCGGCTCACGGCGAGCCGTGACCGGGGCATCCCCCCGCCTGCCGATTATTACGAAGAACCGGAGGAGGATCCAGATGTCGTGTTGCGGCCACAAGAGAGAACAACTCCAGATTCCACGCACGCCCGATAGCCTACCAGGCAGGCCTCTCGGCCGTCCTTTCCCGCGTGCGGCGCCGCCGCAGAAAGTGGTCTTCGAATACAGCGGCCAGCCGCCCATGGTTGTAGTTGGCCCGGTCTCCGGCAACCGCTACCGCTTCGACGGCTCAGGCGCGCGCGTCGAGGTGGATCCGCGCGATCGCCGCTCTCTCGCCGTGACGCCCAGGTTGCGGCAAGTGGTCTAAGAACCTGCATTCACTGAAGCGCCGCTGAGCTGGGGGACATGTGTTCCGCCCACATTCCACTAGATTCTAAGTAATACGCCCGTCAGACAAGACAGGTTCGCCGGCCGCATCTCCAGCATGCCGGCGGGCCAGTCCGGGTAGCATCCATCCAGGCTAGATATCGTAGTACAGCGCGAACTCGTACGGGTGGGGCCGCAGCCGCACGGCTTCCGCTTCGTTCTTCCGCTTGTAATTGATGAAGGTCTCGAGCAACTCCTCGGTGAAGACGTCGCCTTTCAGCAGGAAGTTGTGATCGCTCTCCAGGCAGTCCAGCGCTTCATCCAGCGAGCCCGGCATCGACGGCACGCTCTTCAGCTCTTCCGGCGTCAGGTCGTAGATGTCCTTATCCAGACTCTCGCCGGGATCGAGCTTGTTCATCACGCCGTCCAGACCCGCCATCAGCATCGCGGAGAAGGCCAGGTACGGATTGCACGACGCATCCGGCGGACGGAACTCGAGGCGCTTGGCCTTCGGGCTCGCCGAGTACATCGGGATGCGCACCGCGGCGGAACGGTTGCGGCGCGAATACGCAAGGTTCACTGGCGCCTCGTAGCCGGGTACCAGCCGCTTGTAGCTGTTCGTCGTCGGAGCAATGATGGCAGACAGCGCGCGCGCGTGCTTCAGCAATCCGCCGGTGTACCACAGCGCCAACTGGCTCAGGCCCGCATAGCCGTCGCCGGCAAATAGCGGATTGCCGCCCTTCCACAGCGACTGATGGCAGTGCATGCCGCTGCCGTTATCGCCAAACAGCGGCTTGGGCATGAACGTGACCGTCTTGCCGTATTGATAGGCCACGTTGCGGACCACATACTTGAACAACATCATGCCGTCGGCCGACTTCAGCAGCGTGTTGAACTTCTGGTCGATCTCGGCCTGTCCGCCGGTGGCGACTTCATGGTGGTGGCACTCGATGACAAGTCCGACCTCTTCCATCACTTCCACCATCTCGGCGCGCAGATCCTGGTAATGATCGGTGGGCGGCAGCGGGAAGTAGCCTTCCTTGTATCGCGGCCGGTAGCCCAGATTGTTCTCCTCGCGGCCGGAGTTCCAACGGCCTTCCTCCGCGTCGATGAAGTAGAAGCTGGAATGCTGATTGGTGTCGAAGCGGATGTTGTCGAAAATGAAGAACTCGGCCTCGGCGCCGAAATACGCCGTATCGGCGATTCCGCTGTTCTTCAGGTACGCCTCCGCCTTCTTGCCGATGTAACGCGGATCGCGGTCGTAGCTCTGGTGCGTGATAGGATCCCGGATGTCGCCCACCATGCACAGCGTCGGCGTCTCGAAGAAGGGATCGATATATGCGGTGGTGGGATCCGGGATCAGGAGCATGTCGCTCTCGTTGATCGCGGCCCAGCCGCGGATGGAAGAACCGTCAATGCCGAAGCCCTCCTCGAAGGAGTCCTCGTCCAACTGGCTGATGGGATAGGAAATGTGTTGGGACAGGCCCGGCAGATCGGTGAACCGAAGATCGACCTGCTTGGCGCCCTTTTCCGTGGCGAAAGCGATTACTTCTTTAGGGGTCATTTTCTCTCTTCTCCAATGCGCAAGCAGATTACCGCAACAGCGCCATGATAAGCATAGCCGAATGACCGTCCGCCCGGACAGAAGCCTCCCGCAAAATGCAAAAAGCGCCCCAACCGGTCAGGCTGGGGCGCTCGGCCAAACAAAACGTGCTGCCTAGAACTTGTTCCAGAGGAACTGGTTGTAGACGGCGTGATGATACATGACCTCGGGCGTCTTGACGAACGTTCCCAGCAAACGCGGGCAACGGTCGGCGGCGTTCTGCTTCAATTCGACGTAGCGGTCCTTCACGTCCTGGCCGAACAGGGTCTTCGTCCAGTCCGATTTCTGGAAGTCCGCGATCGCGTCGTAGATATTATCGGGCAGATAGCGGTCCGCCTGACGCAGGTTCGGGATGTCCGCAATGGGGCCTTCGAGGCCGGTCTTGAACACCGCGACCATCACCATGTAAGGGTTCGCGTCGGGACCGACCGAACGGACTTCGAGGCGCGAGCTGCGCTCATTGCCCAGCGGGATGCGGACCATCGCGCCACGGTCAACGGCGGAAACCTTGATCTGGTTCGGCGCTTCAAAGTGCGGATCCAGACGCCGGTAGGCATTCACGCTGGCGTTGAACGTCAGGCAGGTGTCGTTGCCGGTGGTCAGGATGCGATCCACGAAATCCCAGGCGAACGTGCTGACCTTTTCCTCGCCCTGCGGATCCCAGAACAGGTTCTTGCCGCCTTTGCTCACCGACACGTTGGTGTGCATGCCGCTGCCGTTGACGCCCACGACGGGCTTGGGCAGGAAGCTCGAAGTCAGGCCCATTCTCGTGGCCACCTGGCGGCAGATCAACTTGTAGAGCTGGATCTGGTCGGCGGCGGTCACAACGTCGGCATAGCCGAAGTTGATCTCAAATTGCGAAGGCGCGACTTCGGGGTGATCCTTCTCATTCTCGAAGCCCATCGCGCGCTGCACTTCAGCCGCGGTGTCTATGAACAGGCGCAGCGTGTCGCCCGGCAGCGAGTGGTAGTAGCCGCCCGTGCTGACGTACTCGAAGCCCTGAGTCTTGTAATAATTCTGCTCGGCATCGACGCCGTTGAACAGGAAGCCTTCAACTTCGTTGGCTGCGTTGAGCGTGTAACCGTTCTTTGTGAAATTCTCTTCGGCGTACCCCTTGAGCACGCCGCGCATGTCGGCCGAGTACGGTGTACCGTCTTTGTCGATGACTTCGCCGAACACCATGACCTTGCCGGCCCCGAAAATGTCGGCGGGCGCCCAGTAAAACGAGCCCCAGTCCATACCCAGGCGCAGGTCGCTCTCCTTCTGCGCCGTAAAGCCGCGGATCGAAGAACCGTCGAAGGTCAGGTTGTCCCAGCTCTTGATCAGGAACTTCTTGTCATAGTCGAGCATGTGCAGACGGCCTTCCAGGTCGCTGAACAGCACGGTGACAGCCTTAATCCGCTTCTCTTCCGCCAGATACTTGAGCCGCTCTTCGCGGATCTGCTCAATGGGAACACGCTTGCGGCGCTGCTCCTTGGCTTTCAGGTTCAACTCTTCGAGCTCTGAGTAGGATAGCTTCAGGAAGTCATTCAATTCAGTCGGCATTCATTACCTCTCTGCTGTGTGTTCTTCGAAGTCTGTTCGAGAGCGGGGCCGAAGCTGAATAGCGCAACCTGACTTGGCGACTTGGCAAGCACAGGCCGAGAGATGCGTCGAGCCACCACGAAGACTAAACCTGATTATCATCACCCAGGGCGCGCTCTCGGCAATGGTTTTGGACAGGTTTCGCGATGGATTTTTTTTATGAGGCCCATAGCCGCGCGGAGCCGGGTCACCACAATCCGCTGCGTCAGTGTGACTTGGGGCACACAATTTCGTACAGAATTCAGCGAAACTGAAGATGATGATCCAAGTCGATCTACTCAACCCCGCGGGCCAGACCGAGTCTGCCACTTTGGACCGCCCGCTCGACCACCTGGTGGCTTGCCACCGGCGCATCGATGACAAGCTATCCGTCCTGGAGCGTGCCGTCACGCACCTGGAGGATCGCACCGAGGAGGCGTTGCACGCCTGCCGCTCGGTCTTCACCTTTCTGGACGGAAGCGGCACGCTGCACACCGAAGACGAGGAGGAGAGCATCTTCCCCCGCATCCGGTTGCATGCGACGGGCGAGGAACTGGCCTACCTGGACAGCCTCGAATTGCAGCACCGGGATGTCGAGGGAGTCGTCGCGCGGCTCAGAAACCTGACAAAGCAGTTGGAACGCGATCCATCTCTTCTGCCTGCCCGAGACGCCCTCGTGCAGACGGCCCGGAAGCTCGTCGAACTCTACCGCGCTCACATCGCTTCGGAAAACGAGGTATTGACTGGAATTGGCCACGCCCGTCTGGATGAAGTTGCCCTGGCCGAGATCGCGTTTGAGATGCGGCTCCGCCGCTCGCGCGGCGTGTGACGCCGGGGACCGCCGATCTCCAGATCGACTCAGAGACTAATCTTCCTAACTTGATGCGTCGCATCCGCGATTCATGCAGTGATGGGGGCCGCGCAAAGCGCTTCCGCCAGACGCGCATAGCGTTCGCGCACCTGGGGAGAGAGCCGCGGATTGCCTGGCGCGACGAATCCCGCCGAAAGTTCGGTGACGTCGTCTGGCGACAACGCGCGGATCGCCATTTGGAACAGGACATTGTCCTCTTTATAAATGTGCCGGCGCAGCATCCCGATATAGCCCGTCGCTGCGCTGCATACCGCCGTGACGGCTTCCGGCGACCCGTCCCGCGCCGCGTCCAGGTTGGCGCGCACCACGGCCAGATAGTTCCGTCCCTGGACGTGCTCTTTGAGCATGCAGCCGATGGGACCGTATTCCCGCGGGATGCCGCGCTGTTCCAGCAAAGGGAAAAGCAACTCTTCTTCCTTGGCATGGTGGCATCCGTCCGCGAAGTTGCGAAAAAAATCGAGGGCCTGCGTCATGAACTCGTAGGGAAAGGGACCGCCGGCGGAGTCCGCCAACCGGGCTTCCACGGCGGCGAGGACGCGTTCGATAGTGCGGTGCTCTGTCATCAGGACGTCTACGGGATGAATGGTCGTCATGCTCTGATCCTCTGACTGCAGAATGACCTGCCAACCGGCCGATGTCGGTGACTCGCGTCACGGCGAGGGGCGGAATTCGAGACAATGACTCTCGGTGAGAGTCTTTCAATGAAGGTCTGTCGATGAAGCTGTCTGACGCGCAGCGAGCCGCGATCGAACGGACCGGCCAGGATGTCTGTTGCGTCGCCGGTCCCGGCTCGGGCAAAACCCGCGTGCTGGTGGAGCGTTTCGCGTGGCTGGCCGGCACAACGGCCCGGCCCGAGGCGATTCTCGCCATCACCTTCACCGAGAAAGCGGCCCAGGAGATCAAGAGCCGCCTCGTCAAGCACTTCGTCGACCGGAGCGAAGGCGACCTGCGCCGCCGTGTCGAACGCGCTCAGGTTTCGACCATTCACGGTTTCTGCAACGGGATCCTGCGCGAGTTCGCGCTGGATGCGGGCATCGACCCGGCCTTTCGAGTGATGGACGAGTATGAGGCGCGTCTCGAACACGCTCAGGCCGTCGAGGCCGCGCTCAATCGTTTCAGCCGCGAGTACTCGCGCGAATTCCAGCTTCTCGCTGAATCCTGGGCGGCTGAAGATTTCGCAGAGGAACTGCGTCATCTGGCAGAGAAACTCCGGCTCGCCGGAGGAGCGGAAGCCGCGCTCGCTTCCCTGCCCGAGTACCACGCAGCCGAGTCGCTCGCCGCCATCGTCGCCATGTTGGGCGAGGGCCTGGCGGGATCGAATGCCCAGACCGCGGCGCAGGTCACTTGCCGGGACGAGGTTCGCGAGTGGCTCGCCGATCAATCTGCGGATCTGGTTGCGCACCTGTTGCGGCTCCCCCGGATCAAGCTCCCGAGAGGCAAGACGGTCGAGGCGCTCAACGCCGCTCTCAAGGAAGCCCGGGAACTGGCAGTGCGGGCCGTCGAAGAGGCCGTGGGCGAGCGGAACCTGCCTTCGCTAGCCACGCTGCGCACCATTCTCATTGACTGCGCGCGGGAGTACTCCAGCCGCAAGCGCGCTCTGGGCGCGCTGGACTTCAACGACCTCGAAGAGCAGGCTGTCGCGCTGCTGGAAGGCAATGGCTCGATCCGCAAGCTGGTGAGCGAGCGCTTCGACGCCATCCTGATGGACGAGTTGCAGGACACCAACCCGATCCAGTGGCGCATCGTGAACGCGATCCGGCGCGAGGACCGTTTTTTCGCGGTCGGCGACATCAATCAGTCGATCTTCGGCTGGCGCGGCGCCGAGCCGGGCCAGTTCCTCGGCTACCAGCAGGAGTTCATCGCGCGCGGCTGGCAGATCGACCGGCTGCAGGAGAACTATCGCAGCCGCAAAGCGATCCTGGAGGCCGTCGAGCGGGTCTGCGTCGGCCGCCAACTGGCCGGGATCGAGCGCCATGCGCTGATGGCAGGCCGCGTGTTTTCGACCCCGTCCGAAGTCTGCCTGGAAGTCATTCGCGCGGAACCCGCGCCACCAGACGAAGCCGCGCCCGAGGCGGCCTGGGTGGCCCGCCGCATTCTGGAACTGAAACAGACGATGCGCGCCGGTGATCCGCCGCGCCCGCTTCGCTTCGGTGACATCGCGATTCTGTCTCGCGGTGCGGCGGTCTTCGATGAGTACGAAGCGGCGTTTCGCGAGGCAGGCATCCCGTCCCTGGTCCAGCGCGGCCGGAACTTCTTTGAAGAGCCCGAGATCGTCGATCTGACGAACCTGCTGCGTGTGCTGGTCAACCCGGAGAACGAACCCGCAATGTTCGCTCTGCTGCGCTCGCCGCTCGCCGGCGTCACCGACGAAGAGATCTTCGAACGGCGCGACGCGGGTCTGCCGCTGGTCCCTGAACGTATCATGGCCCGCCTGGAGGCGTTGCGCGCACTCCGCGAAGAGAGGCAGGTGGACAGCCTGCTGATGCGCTTTCTGGACGAGTCGGGCCAGTGGCAGCGGTTGACGCCCGCTCAGCGAGCCAACGTGCGCAAACTATTCCGGACGCTGCACGAACGCGCGAACGCGCAGCCGGGGTCTCTGGCCGCGCTGGTCGAGGAGTTGGAAGGCTTGCGCGAGTCGGGCCGCGAGAACAATGCGCCGGTCCCGGGCGCCGAGGACGCTGTGCAGATGCTGACCGTGCATGGAGCAAAGGGGTTGGAGTTCCCCGTCGTCTTCCTGGTCTCCATGCACAAGGCGCCGGGCGGCAAGAGCAAGAAGGGGCGCCTCGAATGGTCTCCAGCACGAGGGCTCGGCGCGGTCTGGCGAATCGAGGGGCAGGACGAAACGCAGCAGGACGGCGCGATGGCTGCGGCGGACGATGCCCGCAAGGCACGCGAAGCCGCCGAGGAAGATCGCCTGCTCTACGTCGCCATGACGCGTGCCGAGGAGCGCCTGGTCCTGGTCTGGAGCAATGGGAAGCGCCCGGATCAACGATGGATCGGCCCGGTCACCGAGGGCCTGGGCCTCGACTTCGGCCAGCCATTCTCGGCGGGAATCCCTGCCAAGCAGAACGGCGTCCGGCTTCTGCGCGTCGTGGGCGATCCGCAGGGCTTGGACGTGAATGCTCAGCCAGGTGCCACCCGGACGGAGATCGTACGCATTCAGCCCGAGCCGATCCCGCTGCCGGAACCGCCGTCGGTGACAGCCACGACACTTGCTCACTTCGCCGCCTGCCCGCAACGCTACTTTTTGCACAGCCTCCTAGGCTGGCCGGAGACACCCGGCGAGACGGTCGGCAACCCCGCTTCAGACGCCGCCGACTGGAGCGGATTTGACGAACTGGATGCCGGGCAAGTGTTCGTAGATAATGACGGGGAAGCAGTCGGCAGGGCGCCAAGCGGTGCGGAACTCGGCGACGAGGTACACAAACTCCTCGCGGGCGTAGACGTTCACGACGCCTCGCCCGAGGCGCGAGAGATCGTGCTCCGGTTTACGCAGAGCGAAACCGGCCAACGAGCCGCACATGCCAGTCGTATCGGGCGCGAGACGCCGATCCTCTTCGACTACGAGGGCCTGCTGATCCGTGGCGCCATCGACCTGTGGTTCGAAGAAGCCGGCGAACTCGTGCTGGTGGACTACAAGACGGACCAGCACATCAGCGACGAGCGCCTGCAGGAGTACTCGATGCAATTGCGGCTCTACGCCATCGCCCTCTCGCGAGCGCTCGGACACCGCGTCGACCGTATTGTTCTGGCCGTGTTAAGGCACAGGCGCGAGATCAGCGTACGCCTGTCGCTAGAGGACCAGCAGGCGTTAAGCTATGCAGTCAACGCGTTCCGCGAAGCGCATTGCGCGGGCAGCTTCCCGCTACGCCCCGGCAAGCAATGCGAGTGGTGCCCGTATGTCGCCGGAGCCTGCCCCGCGCCGGCGCCTCAATAAGGACGGCACGGTTCTGATGAGCCTGCGCAACTTTCTCGAGAATCTGGATTGAAGGATATTCCATTGCTGATTGCCCCACAAGAAAACGCTCCAAGACGTTTGTTTCACTTGCCGTTTTCACGGCACAACCGGAGAAGCAAGCTGAACGGCGCCGGAGTCGCCCCATCTGGCGCGCTGAGGCAGACTAGCAGCAATCCGACGACGAAGGATGAGCCGCTTGCGCACTAGAATTCTGCTGGCGGTCGCCATCATTCAGTCGATCCTCTTCCTTGCGCACGGATTCGTCTACGAGACGTGGATCACTTTCCGCGCCGTGCCCGATCCCCCTGGCATGACGCGCCTGCAAGTTGCCACCATCTTGCTCTCGGTCAGCTTCGTCGCCGCTTCGCTGCTGTCGTTTCGCTATTCCAGTTGGCCGGTACGGCTGTTTTACAGCATCGCGGCCGTGTGGCTCGGCTTCTTCAACTTCTTTTTCATCGCGGCCTGCATGTGCTGGGTGACCTACGCAGGCGCCCGGTTGTTGAGTCTTCGTCCGGAACAGCCGCTCATCGCCGGAGCGATGTTCGGGCTGGCCCTCCTGGCGGGCCTCTACGGCATCCTCAACGCCCGCTGGATCCGAGTGAGAAGGATCACCGTCAAGCTGCCGCACCTGCCGCAGGCCTGGCGCGGACGCGTGGCCGCGCTCCTCTCCGACGTCCACCTGGGCAGCATCAACGGCCCCGGATTCATAAAGCGTATCGTCGCTACGCTTCGACCGTTGCGCCCCGACATTGTCTTCATCGCCGGCGATCTGTATGACGGCACCAAGGTGGATCCCTGCGCTGCCGTGGCTCCGTGGAAAGAGTTCTCTCCGCCGCTCGGCTCCTATTTCGTCACCGGAAACCACGAGGAGTTCACCGATCCTGCAAAGTACCTGAATGCCGTCAGTGCTGCCGGCATGCGCGTCTTGAATAACGAAAAGGCGCTGGTAGACGGGCTGCAGATCGTTGGTGTGCGCGACGGCGCCTTGGCCAACGCGGACCGCTTGCGCTCGATTCTGAAATCGCTTGACCTGGAACGCGGCCAGGCCAGCATCCTGCTGGCCCACACGCCAAGTCGATTGCGCATTGCGGAGGAAGCCGGCATTTCATTGCAGCTCTCCGGCCACACACACCGCGGTCAGATGTTCCCCTTCACATGGTTGACTGGGCGGATTTTTGGCGAGTTCACTTACGGGTTGCGGCGCTTCGGCGAGCTTGTGGTTTACACCTCGAGTGGCGCTGGAACCTGGGGCCCGCCGATGCGCGTCGGCACGCAGCCGGAACTGGTCCTGATCCGGTTTGACTGATCTTCGCCTGGGATCGCCGATCTCCAGATCGGCTCCGTTCGATTCGCGCTTCGGCCGTCCTCAACTGCTTGCTCGCGTGGACGCAAGGCGAGCAGCCGCGCCCCGCATAGAGCCGCATAAAGTTGCCGCCCACGCGGGCGCTCCGAGCCGATCTGGAGATCGGCGTTCCCAGGCTCCGCGTCAGCTCAGCCCTGCGGCTTCTGCCAGCGCACCACCGGCTTGCGCGCGGCCTGCACTTCATCAACACGCGGAGTACGGCTCAGGTGCGGCGCTTTCAACACGAGTTTGGGATTCTCGTCGATCTCCTTCGAAATGGAAATCAGCGCATCGCAGAACAGGTCGAGTTCCTGCAGCGGCTCGGTCTCGGTCGGCTCGATCATCAGCGCCCCGTGTACGATCATCGGGAAGCTCACCGTGTAGGGGTGGAAGCCATAGTCGATCAGGCGCTTGGCGATGTCGCCGGTCTTCACGCCCTTGGCCGCCTGCCGCGAATCGCTGAACACGCACTCGTGCATCGACGGCGCGGGATAGGCGATCTGGTAGTAGGGCTCCAGAATCTTGCGGATGTAGTTCGCGTTCAACAAGGCGTCGAGCGTCGCGTTCTTCAGCCCGACCCCGCCGTGCGCCAGAATGTAGGCCAGGGCGCGCACGATGACGCCGAAATTTCCGTAAAACGCCTTCACATGGCCGATCGATTGCGGACGGTTGTAGTCCCAGGTCCAGGCGCCGTCCGCGTTCTTGCGGACGCGAGGCTTGGGCAGGAACGGCTCCAGGTGCGAGCGCACGGCGACCGCGCCGGCTCCGGGGCCGCCGCCGCCGTGGGGCGTCGAGAACGTCTTGTGCAGGTTCGAGTGCATCACGTCGACGCCGAAGTCGCCCGGCCGCGCGATGCCCACCAGCGCGTTCATGTTCGCGCCGTCCATGTAAACTTGCGCGCCCTTGGCGTGCATCACCGCGCAGATCTGCGCGATGTTTTCTTCGAAGACGCCGACCGTGTTTGGGTTGGTGATCATCAGCGCGGCGACGCTGTCATCCATCAACGCTTCGAGCGCGCCGACGTCCACCATCCCTTGGCTATTCGATTGGATGTTGCGAATCTGGTAGCCCGCCATCGCGGCCGTGGCCGGGTTCGTGCCGTGCGCCGAATCAGGCACCAGCACGGTCTTGCGTGCGTTGCCCTGCGACTCGAGATAGCTGCGCACCAGCATGATGCCGGTGAACTCGCCATGCGCGCCCGCGGCCGGCTGCAGCGTCACCGCGTCCATGCCGAAGATCTCGGCGAGCGAGCATTCGAGCGCCGCAATGATCTCCATCACACCCTGCGAGAGCGACTCCGGTTGATACGGATGGGCCCACGCCAGGCCGTCGATCTTCGCGACGGCTTCGTTGATGCGCGGGTTGTACTTCATCGTGCACGAGCCGAGCGGGAACATGCCCAGGTCGATGCCGTAATTCCACGTCGAGAGGCGCGAGAAGTGGCGCAGCGTCTCGACCTCGCTCACTTCCGGAAAGTCCGCCACTTCGTCGCGGACATTCTCCGCGCCGAGCGCCTCACCCGCATCCACGGCTGGCACGTCGAGATCCGGCAATTGGTAGCCCAGCTTGCCCGGGCTGGACATCTCGAACAGCAGTTGTTCATTTTGCGAAATGTTCGAGCGGGTCTTGCGGATCATGCTCCGAACGCCTCCTTCACCAGGTCCATGTCCGCGCGCTTCGACATCTCCGTCGCGCAAAGCAGGACGCAATTTGCCTGTTCCGGATAGAACCGGCCCAGCGGCAAGCCGCCGATCACCTTCTTCTCAAGCAGGGCGGCGTTTACCGCCTCGGGCGTCTTCGCGCCGCAATCGACCACGAACTCGTTGAAGAACGGCCCGTCGAATTTGCGTTTCAACCCGCTCGCAAGGTAATGCGCCTTGGCCAGATTCTGCTCGGCCAATTCGCGCAACCCGAGCTTGCCGTAAACCGCCATGAACACGGTCGCCATCAGGGCGATCAGCGCCTGGTTGGTGCAGATATTCGAGGTCGCTTTCTCGCGGCGGATATGCTGCTCGCGCGTAGCGAGCGTCAGGCAGAAGGCCCGGTTGCCGTCGGCGTCTTTCGTCTCGCCCACCAGGCGTCCGGGGATCTGCCGGATGAACTTTTCCTTGGTCGCGAGGATGCCGGCAAACGGCCCACCGTAGCTCGGCGAAATGGCGAACGATTGCAGTTCGCCGGCGACGATGTCGGCCTCGCGCGGCGGCTCGAGCAATGCCAGCGAGACGGCCTCGGTGAACACCACGACCAGCAGCGCGCCATGCTTGTGCGCCAGCGCCGCGGCTGCGGGGATCTGCTCCACCACGCCGAAGAAATTCGGCGACTGCACGATCACGCAGGCAGTCTTGTTGCCGATTTTCGATTCCAGCTCAGCCAGATTCAGGCGCCCGCTCGCGGAGTCGTAGCCGAACGTATCGACGTCCCAACGCCCGTTGCGCGCGTAGGCGTCGAGCACCTGGCGGTACTCGGGATGGACGCTGCTAGCGACGACCACGTGCTCGCGCCCAGTGATGCGCATGGCCATCATGGCCGCTTCGGGCACCGACGTGGAGCCATCGTACATGGAGGCGTTGGCGACCTCCATGCCGGTCAACTGGCAGATCATCGTCTGGAATTCGAAGATGCTCGTGAGCGTCCCCTGCGCCATCTCCGCCTGGTAAGGCGTGTAGGAGGTCAGGAACTCGCCGCGACTGGCGATGACGTCGCAGAGCACGGGCCGGTAATGTGCGTACACGCCGGCGCCCAGGAACGAGGCATAGCCGTCGGCATTCTCCGTCGCGCGGGCCTTGAAATAGTCGTAAATCTCGTATTCCGACTTGCCGGGAGAGAGCGCGAGAGGCCGGTTTAGCTTCGTCTCTTCCGGCAGTTGGGCGTAGAGTTGTTCGAGAGAATCCAGCCCGCAAACTGCGAGCATCTGGCGCCTTTCGGCGTCAGATTTCGGTAAGTAGCGCAAAGTGGGTTACCTGCTCCGGTTGGAAATTGCCTGGTAGGGCTACAGCAAATCACATTCTAACCCGGAACAAGGAGTTGCCCGTAATTGCCGGGGACTCACTCCCCGATGTATGACTGGTACTCGCTTGCGTCCATCAGGCCATCGAGTTGCGACTTATCCGACAACCGGATCTTCACCAGCCACGCTTCGCCGTGAGGATCGTCGTTGAGCTTCTCGGGGGCGTCTTTCAGCGTGTCATTCGCTTCCACGACCTCTCCGGTGACCGGTGAATAGATCTCGCTGACTGCCTTGACGCTCTCCACGCTGCCGAAGGATTCGCCGGCCGTGACGGCCGCTCCAGGCGTGGGCATATCGACGTACACAATGTCGCCCAGTTCGCTCTGGGCATGGAATGTGATGCCCACGGTCCCGATGTCTCCGTTCACGGAGACCCATTCGTGTTCTTTTGTATAGCGGAAGTTTTCGGGGTAGTTCATTTCGCTCTCTTGTAGAAAGGCGTTGGCGCCGTCACCGCTTCGACAGGCTGGTTTCGGATCATAATCTCGATGGCGACTCCCGGCTGCGCGCTGCCCGCCGGCAGGTAACAGAGTCCGATATTTTTGTTCAATGCCGGAGCCGGTCCGCCCGAGGTCACCCACCCCGCCGGCGCACCGTCCAGACGCACTTCGTAACCATCGCGGGCAATCCCTCGCCCACGCATCTCGAATCCCACAAGTTTGCGCTTCAGTCCCGCGGCCTTCTGCTTTTCCAGTGCCGTCTTACCCGTAAAGTCGCCCTTGTCGAATTTCACAATCCACGCCAGATCCGCCTCCAACGGCGTGATGGAGGCGTCGATTTCATGGCCATAAAGCGCCATTTTTGCCTCTAAACGCAGGGTATTTCGCGCGCCAAGGCCGGCCGGCTTGATGCCGAACTCGCGTCCCGCCTCCAGGATTTCGCCCCACCTGGCGGCCGCCAGTTCCGGCGCCACATAGATCTCGAACCCATCCTCTCCGGTGTAGCCAGTGCGGGCGATGCGCGCCCAGTCGCCGGAGACCTCTCCGTCTTCAAACCAGTAGTAGCGGATGGAGGCGAGGTCGGTGCGCGTCAGGTTCTGAAGCGTCGCCAGCGCACGCGGTCCCTGGATGGCGAGTTGCGCGTATTTCGGCCCCGCGTTCTCAACCGTACAGATGAACCGGTTTTGGGCCGAGATGTGCTCGAAATCCTTGTCCTGATTGGAGGCATTGACGCAGATGAAGTAGGAATCGTCCGCGACCTTGTGCACCAGGATGTCGTCCACAAATCCGCCATGCTCATACAACAGGCCGGAGTACTGCGCCTGACCGGACTGGAGCTTGGCGGAGTTGTTGGTCGAGACCCGCTGAACCAGGTCCAGTGCTTGCGGCCCGCGAATCTCGATCTCGCCCATGTGCGAGACGTCGAACAAGCCCACGGCGGTGCGAACCGCTTTGTGCTCGTCGAGAATGCCCGAATATTGCACGGGCATGTCCCAGCCGCCGAAGTCCACCATCTTCGCGCCAGAGGCCCGGTGGACCCCGTTTAGCGGCGTTTTTCGCAACTCTGCCGTCTCACTCATGCCATCGCTCAATCTAGCATAGCCCCGCCGGCGGTTGGCGGCAGCCGGGCGATCGGTGCCGCAGCAAAGTAGAAAGTTCCTATCGAGCAAAATAGAAAGTTCCTATTCGAGTGACTGCCGCAGCAAGGCTTGCCATTCCCTCTTCCCAGTAGAGGAGCTGTTGTGCATCGACGCCCGGCCCCGTCAAGGCAGCGCCAGACGGGCGCGCCGAAGAGCAGCCTTGATGGGTGGCGGCGATGCGACACAATTCGCGTAGCAGGGAATGGCAGGCCAACCCGTGTTGAAAACACACATCCTTGGGACCCAGAAATAGGAACTTTCTATTTTGCGTTGACAGGCAGCCGGGCGATCGGTGTGCGCGACCTGGACGTGGGGAATTGGGTGGTTTCCTGATTGTGTGGCATTAAGCCGGGCGGATGTAAGACGCCAGGATGGGCGGCCGCGTTCATGTCGATTTCCAAGTCCTTGGAATCACTGGAGCAACAGCGTGCCCACATCGCCGCTCGGGCCGCTGTTTGGGGTGATCTGCGTTGCGGCTCGATTACCTCCACCACGGGTCGCTGTGGCAAGCCCAAGATCCGTTTCGTGGCGGCGAGATCATCGATGTCCGAGCCATTGCCCTTGTCTAGCCATCTGATGACCCCGCGGTGACCGAAAAGTACTCGGGTGTACTACTTGAGACCCCGCGCTGGGTGGTACTCAGTCTGCCGTGACCAGCACCGGTTCGCCTTTGGTGATGACCAGCGTGTGCTCGTAATGCGCGGCCAGGCTTCCGTCCGCCGTGCGGATGGTCCAGCGGTCGCGTTGGAGCACGCCCTTGCCTTTGCCGGCGGCGATGATGGGCTCGATCGTGATGACCAGTCCCTCGGTGAGCTTGGCCTGGAACCCCGGATCGTGGTAATTCAACACCTGCGGGGCTTCATGGATGGCGCTTCCCACGCCGTGGCCGCAAAACGCTCTCATCACCTGGAAGCCGCAGCGGCGGGTCTCTTTTTCGACGGCCTGCCCGATCTCGTTGATGCGGTTGCCGGCGCGCGCCACTTTCGCCGCCTGGCGGAACGCGCTCTCCGCGCAGCGGGCCAGGGCCGCGGCCGTAGCGCTGACCTCACCGACGCAGACCGTCACGGCCGCGTCGGCGAAATAGCCGTCCTTCTCGGCCACCAGATCGAGTTTGACCAGATCGCCCGCGCGAATCACGCGCTCTCCCGGAATGCCGTGAATGGCTTCGTCGTTCACGCTGATGCACAAAGCGCCGGGGAAGTTATAGACCTTGGGCGGTGAGGCTTCAGCCCCGTTTTCGACCAGCACACGGTCGCCGATTCGATCCAGTTCGGCGGTCGTGATGCCCGGCCGGACCGCGGCCGCTGTGACGTCCAACGCCTTGCGAACAATGCTGCCGATGATCTTCAACTTCTCAAGATCGGCAGGAGACTTAATGCACATGCTCTTCCATTGTCCCACTGCAGTTTGAATATCCGGACTCTCAATCGGGACAGCAGTGCAGCGCGAGGTAGGGATGGCCAGCGCTGATGCCATCGAATCTTGCAGCGACGTAACCGCTGCCGGGCTCAACCGCCGGATGCGGAAAGCCGCACGTCGGGTGGTGTGGGAGGATGGCCAGGCGCACTCCCGGTCACTCGGCCTGGCCCAGAGCGCGCTCGCGCGAGTGTCACCAAGCCTGCATCCCCAAAAGTCGCCCAGAGGGCCATCCCGACTCACTCACGGACGCGGCTCCGATCCGGACGGCGCCGCGTGCGTCCGCACTGGGAGGCGATAAACTGTCATTCGTAGCATGAGAAAGTGTCTGCATTCTTTGAGCCGCGCGCCATTGCGGTACTCGTGTACGCACGCGAAAACGGCCGCGGATGCGCCATGCTGACTCTGGCCGGACTCCTGATCGGTTTGGCGATCGGCATTACCGGCGTCGGCGGCGGCGTTCTCACGGCCCCGTTGCTCATCCTGGTGTTCCGCATGCCTCCGGGACCGAGCGTTGGCACGGCGCTGCTGTTTTCTTCCTGCGTGAAGATCCTCTCCGCAGGCGTGTTCATGGTGCGCCGCCAGTTTCACGGACGGACGCTGCTGCTGCTGCTCGCCGGGGGCGTGCCGGGCGCGATCGCCGGTCCGCTGCTGCTGAAGCGCTTCGCCGCGGGCAAGACGGAGCCGTGGCTGCTCGCACTGGTCGGAGCGACGGTCTGCCTGACAGCGGGCTACAGTCTGTTGCGCTCGCGGATTGCCACCGGACCCCGCCGGGAGCGCTCGAAATGGTTACCGCTGTTCAGTTTCCCGATCGGACTCGAAGTTGGGTTCTCCTCGGCGGGAGCCGGCGCTCTCGGCACGGTATTGCTTTTCAATTGGACCAATCTTGCGCCGGCCATGGTTGTGGGCACGGACCTGTTGTTCGGGCTCGCGGTTTCGGCGTGCGCCGGCGGGATGCATATGGCGGCCGGCAACTGGGACGCGAACACGCTCGTCAAGCTATTGTTGGGTGGGGTTCCCGGAGCGGTGGCAGGCGCGCAGCTTGCTGGCCGCGTTCCGGCGCGGCCGCTGCGTGCGATCATCCTTTCGTGGGCGATGCTGCTTGGCATACTGCTTGCCTGGCAGGCTCTGCAGAAAGCGACTTGACTTGGAAAACAAACTCTCCTACTTGAGGATGCTCGAAGCCGAGAGCATCCACATTCTGCGCGAGGTCGCCGCGGAGTTCTCGCGGCCGGTGATGCTCTACTCCATTGGGAAGGACTCATCGGTCATGCTGAGGCTCGCGCTCAAGGCTTTTTATCCCGCAAAGCCCCCGTTTCCGCTGCTGCACGTCGACACCTCTTACAAGTTCGGCGAGATGATCGAATTCCGTGACCGGACCTGCGCGGAACTGGGGTTGAAGCTGATCGTGTACAGAAACGAACGGGCGCTTGAGGAAGGCGCGGATCCGTTCCGGCTCGGGACGCAACGCTGCTGCGCGGCCTTGAAAACGCGCGCGCTGCTCGACGCGCTGGCCGAGGGCGGCTTCGACGCGGCGTTCGGCGGAGCGCGGCGCGAGGAAGAAAAATCCCGCGCGAAAGAGCGCGTCTATTCCTTCCGCGATGCGCTCGGCCAATGGGATCCCAAGAATCAGCGTCCGGAGCTGTGGAATCTTTACAACGCGCGCATCGACAAGGGCGAGAGCATGCGCGTATTCCCACTCTCGAACTGGACGGAGATCGACGTGTGGAGCTACATCCAGCTCGAAAACATTCCCGTCGTCCCGCTGTACTTTGCCCGGGAGCGCGAGGTGCTGGAGCGGAACGGGCAGTTGATCCCGATGGAGCATCACCCGCCTCTACTGAGCGGCGAACGGCCCGTCAAGGTGATGTGCCGGATGCGCTCGCTTGGCTGCACGTATTGTACGGGCGCGGTCCGGTCCACCGCTGCCAGCGTTCTGGAGATCGTTGAGGAACTCAAGCTCGCGCGCAGGTCCGAACGCGAGAACCGCGTCATCGACCATGACCAGGAAGGTTCGATGGAGTTGAAGAAGCGCGAGGGATATTTCTGAAATGGCCGTCCAACCTCAAGTCACAGGCCTGCTCAGATTCACTACTGCCGGAAGCGTCGACGACGGCAAGTCGACACTGATCGGGCGCCTGCTGCACGACAGCAAGGGCCTATACGAGGACCAGCTCGAATCGGTGCGACGGGCCTCGCGCGACGGACTGGAGTTGGCCTACGTCACCGATGGTCTGCGCGCTGAGCGCGAGCAGGGCATTACCATCGACGTCGCCTACCGCTACTTCTCGACACCAAAGCGGCGCTTCATCATCGCCGACACGCCGGGACACGAGCAGTACACGCGCAATATGGCCACGGGCGCGTCGACGGCCTGCCTGGCGGTGATCCTGATCGATGCGCGCAAAGGCGTGCTGCCGCAAACGCGGCGTCACGCGGCCATCTCGCATCTGCTGGGGATCCGTCGGCTGGTCCTGGCCGTGAACAAGATGGACCTGGTTGGCTTCCGGCAGGATGTCTTCGAGACAATCCGCGCGGCGTTTCTCGACTTCTCGCAACGCTTGGGGCCCTGCGAACTCGACTTCATTCCATTGAGTGCGCTCGACGGAGACAACGTCGTCGAACGCAGCGCCCGCATTCCCTGGTATTCCGGGCCCAGCCTGCTGGAGTATCTCGAATCCGTGCCCGCGGAGAGCGTGCCGGTGGGTCAGCCGCTGCGGCTTCCGGTGCAATTCGTCATCCGGGATGGGACGGGCTTCCGCGCCTACGCCGGGCAGGTTGCTTCAGGCGAGGTGCGGCCCGGCGACGAAGTGCTCGTGCTCCCCGCGCGCAAGCTCGCTTGCGTGCAGTCGCTTCCGTCGCGCGAAGGCGATCTGGAACGGGCCTTCGCGCCCATGCCCGCTGCCGTCTCGCTCGCCGATCAAGTGGACGTCGGGCGTGGAGACATGCTGGTTGACCCGCTTCAGCCGCCTGTCGCCGCGCGGCGGATCCGCGCTCGCGTGGTCTGGATGTCGGAGCGCCCGCTCACACTCCAGACGGTCTATCTGCTCAAGCACACGACGCAGACGGTATGTACCGAAGCGGTGAGAATGGTCTCCCGCCTCGATATCGAGACGCTGGACGAACGTGCGTGCGAACAACTGGGGCTGAATGAAATCGGCACCGTGGAGTTTGAGACGCACCGGCCCATCTTCTGCGATCCGTACGCGGTGAACCGGACGACGGGCTGCTGCATTCTCATCGACCCGGCTACGAACCTTACGCTCGGAGCGGCGATGATCGAGAGTGCGGAAGAGGGTGGCGACGCCCGCCGCGCGCTTCCCTCCGCGGGGCGCCGGGGCATGACTGTATGGCTGACGGGGCTGAGTTCCGCTGGCAAGTCTACGCTGGGACAAGCCCTGTATGACCGCCTGTGGGCGATGGGCCACAAGGTGGAGTTCCTGGACGGCGACACGGTCCGGCAGAATCTGTGCAAAGGGCTGGGCTTCAGCAAAGAGGACCGCGACGAGAACATCCGTCGTATCGGATTTGTGGCCGAGCTGCTCACGCGGAACGGCGTGGTGGTGCTGGTATCGGCGATCTCTCCCTACCGCTCTGTCCGGGAAGAAGTGCGCCGGCGGATTGGAGATTTCGTCGAAGTGTACGTCAACGCGCCACTCGCCGTGTGCGAGCAAAGGGACGTGAAAGGGCTTTACAAGAAGGCTCGCAGCGGACAGCTCCCGGGTTTCACGGGAGTCGACGATCCCTATGAACCGCCAGAGAACCCGGAGGTGGAATGCCGCACCGATCTTGAAACTCCGCAAGAGAGCGCCGAGCGGGTTTTGCGATATTTGGAAGCGCGGCTGGCCTGAATTCGGGAGCAATTTGAGACAATTGCGAGATATACTCACCATGGCGTTGACGCGTCTCAAACCTTCGCCACCCTGTGTCATCCTCGAGACGCGAGCACCGGCTGCGCGCCTTCGCCACGGTCGGGAGTGGTCGGCAGGAGACACGCATTGAGCGAAGACGCCAACGCCAATCGCACTTACAGGACGCTCCTGGCGATCTTCTTCGCTATGGTGGCCGTCATCTGCCTGGAGGGATACCACTTTTACTCCGAGCAGCGGGACGCGGCCCAACGGGACGTCACCAACGAACTCCAGGCCATCGCCGATCTGAAAGCGGAGCAGATCGTCGCCTGGCGGCGCGAGCGCCTGGCCGACGCCACTGCGCTCACGGCCGACCGGGCATTCCTGGCCTCCATTGATTCTGCCATCGCGGGCCGCTCCTCGCCAGCCAAGAAACAGGAAACCCTCCTGGAGCTGACGAACTTCTGCCAGATATACCAATACGCAAACGCTGTCGTGCTGGACTCGAACGGAAAAGTGATTCTGCAATATGGGAAGCTCTACGGGGGGGCCGATCATTTCAGGAAGATTCTGGCAGAGTTTGGCACGCACGAGGGCGCCGTCCTCCGCGATCTGCAAGCTGAAGGCGGTGGAGGATTCCATCTAGGCCTCAACATCCCACTGCGGCTTCCCGGAGACAAGAAGCTCTTCGGCGTATTGTCATTCGCCATCGACCCGGAGAGTTATCTGTTTCCGATGGTCGATCGCTGGCCCGGGCCGATGCGAGATGGAGAGACGCTGCTCGTTCGCCGGGATGGCGAAGAGGCCCTATACCTGAACAAGCAGGATCCGAAGAGCAAGGCCGGCACGCGGATGCGTCTGACCCTGAGCAAGCGCGACGCCGTCGCCGTGAAGGCGCTGAATGGAGAGAGTGGTCTGATTCGCGGCATCGACCGGCAGGGAAGACCGGTGGTTGCGGCGGCTCGCGCATTGCCTGACTCGCAATGGCTCGTGTTCGCGCAACTTCCGTTGGAGGCCATCGACAAGCCCATCCGCGACAGGGCGCTGCCGGTCTCCTTCGCGGTCGTAGCGCTGATTCTGGCCTCCGGAATGGCTGCCGCGTACCTGTGGCGGGTGCAGGAGCGGAGATATGACGAAGTACGGCACAGCGCGGAGTTGGAGAAGCAGGCGCTCTCCAGTCACTACAACTTCCTGAGCCGCTCCGCCAGCGATGCAATCCTCCTCGTGAACGAACAAGGCCAGATTGTCGAGTCAAACGATCGGGCACTGGAGATGTACGGTTTCTCTCGCCAGGAATTGTTAAGCATGAACGCTGGAGCATTCCAGTCAACCGATGGTCAGCATGGCGCTCCGGAGTACTGGCGACAGGCGGAGGAGCAACCGGAGGCTTTGATCGAAGCCGTCCACTCGCGGAAAGACGGCTCGACGTTCCCGGCGGAGGTCAGCGCACTGCAAATCGAGGTGGAGGGAGTCACCTACCATCAGGCGATCATTCGCGACATCACGCAACGGAACCGGGCAAAGCGGCAACTGGAGAACGCCAATCGCCTTTACGCCGTGCTCAGCCAATGCAATCAGGCCATACTCCGCGCGGCCACGCAGCAGGAGTTGTTCAACGGAGTATGCGAAGCCGCAGTGCTGGAGGGGGGCTTCCCTTTGGCGATGATTTGCGGTCTGGATCCGGAGAGCCAGGATGTGCATCCCATCGCCACCTCGGGAACCGCATACGCGTATACGAGCGGGATTCGCATCTCGGCACGGCTCGACGAATCTGGTCAAGGTCTGATCGGAACCGCCTTCCGTGGCGGCCTCACCACTGTATCCGACGACATCGAAAACGATGTCCGGATGTCATCCTGGCGCGAGAGGGCTTCAAAGTGGGGACTCCAAGCGTCGGTCTGCGTGCCGATCCGTCGCGGCGGAGGGGTTGAGTTTGCGTTTGCTTTGTACTCGCTTGAGAGGTCGTTCTTCAACCCGCCGGAGATACGGCTGGTGGAAGAGGTCGGGGCAAAAATATCCTATGCTCTGGGGCGCCTGGACGAGGAGTCCGCTCGCAAAGCCGCCGAGGAGGCTCTGCTCCAAAGCGAGATGCGTTACCGGCATCTTGTGGAGAGCGCCCCGCTCGGCATGTACGTTCACAAGAACGGCGTCGTCAGTTACATCAATGAAGAGGGACTCCGCATGCTGGGCGCAGCCTCTATGAACGCCGTTGTTGGCAAGGAAGTCTTGACGTTCATCCATCCGGATGACCGCGGTCTTGTCGGTGAACGGATCCGGAAACTCAAATTGGGAGAGCCAGCGCCACTCACCGAAGAGCGGCTTATCCGGGCCGACGGATCCATCTTGTATGTCGAGGTCTCCGCCGTGCCGATCCAGTACGAGAGGGAAGACGCGGTATTCGTTTTCGTCGTCGACGCCACTCAACGGAAAAAGGCGGAAGCGGAGCGCGCGAGGATGGAGGAGCAGTTTCTGCAGGCGCAGAAGATGGAGAGCGTGGGACGGCTCGCGGGCGGCGTTGCCCACGACTTCAACAACAATCTCACTGTGATCAACGGATACTGTGATCTGCTGCTCTCCTCGCTTCCCGCGGGCGATCCCATCCGCGCGCAGATATCACTGGTGCGCAAAGCGGGCGATCAGGCGGCGAAGCTGACGCGGCAACTCCTGACCTTCAGCCACAAGCAGGTTTTCTCGCAGAAACACGTCGATCTGAACGAACTTGTCGCCGAAGCCAAGTCCCTTTTCAGCCGTTTGATCGGCGAGCGTATCCGGATCCAGACGCAGCTCGACCCGGCTCTGCCGAGTGTTCTCGCGGATCCGGCGCAGATCGATCAAGTACTGATGAATCTTGCTGTCAACGCCCGGGATGCAATGCCTGACGGGGGAGATCTCGTCATCGCGACAGCCAGCGTGCACTTGCAAGAGGAACAAGCCGCGCGCGTCGTCGGCGCGCGCCCGGGCCACTTTGTGGCGCTCACCATATCCGATACCGGCGTCGGCATGGATGCTGAGACCAGGCGTCACATTTTCGAACCATTTTTCACAACGAAGCCGAGAGGCTCGGGAACCGGGCTTGGCCTGGCTACCGTTTACGGAATTGTGCAGCAGAGCGGCGGTTGGGTGGAAGTCGAGAGCGCTCCTGGGCAGGGGACGACTTTCCGGATCCTGCTGCCCGCGGTGGCGGGCACTGCCGCACGGGACATCGAGGTCTCCTCGAAGGCCGCGCCCGGCCATGAGACCGTGCTTCTGGTGGAAGACCAGGCCGATGTGCGGCTGCTCACATCAACCATCCTTGAGAGTTTGGGCTATACAGTGCTGGAAGCCGACTCGGGCGCAAAGGCGTTGCAAATCTCGGGGGAGTTCCAGGGCCGGATCGACCTTCTCTTGACCGATGTCATCATGCCCGGGATGACTGGGCGGGGGTTGGCAAAACGTCTGCGCAGTTTGCTGCCCTCCATCAAAGTGCTGCTGGTCTCTGGCTACGCTGAGGACGACGGGCTGGAAAGCCGTGGAGGCGAGAGCGAGTTCGATTTGCTGCCCAAACCGTTCACGCCCTCGGCGCTGGCGGCCAAGGTGCGGGAAATATTGCAGCGCTGATCTGATCTGGTCCGATCGCGCGCGGAGAATTGACTCGCGCCTGGCCGTGACTGGTTTTCTGGCCGAGTGGCAATGTGGCTGTGCTGGTGTGCGGCTCCCGGATGCTCGCGGCACCGCCTTGGAACGGAGCAGCGAGCGCCTGCGAACGGCAGCACCGAATGTCGCGGTCATGGCGCCGGATGTGGGGAAGCGATCGTTACAAGAGCAGGAGCGATCGGAATTGCTCAGCGGGCGTGGAGCACGGCTTTTGCAGTAACAATCGCCTCGCCGACGTGCCGCTGAGTATGCTCCGCAATGTGAACGAGCAGGGTTGCGAGCGGCACGGGAATGCGCTTACGACCGATATCGCGCGTGTCACCAAGGCTCGCGGGGTCCAATCCGCGAACCGTGGCGCCAGCCCGTTCGAACTCGTCATCGAGCGCTTTCAGAAGCGCGTCGCGGCTCATGCCGGTCCCTGCTTCGTCCCGCAGTGCTGACAACTGAGCGGCGCTCAACTGCTCGCCGCGAGCATATGTAAGTAGCCGGTCGATGCTGCCGCAGATGTGCCGGATATGGAAGCAGACCGGCGCCAGGCCGAGCAAGCTGCGCGAGAGGTCCTCGGTGGTGAGGTCTTTCGTCCAGGCCTCCAGATCCGCACGGGCATGTTGAAAGGAGTACAAGACGGCGGCCATGACCGGATGAAGGTCGCTGAGCGTACCGCTCATCCAAGGTTCCACGCGGGGTTCCAAGCCGGGTTCCAAGCGGGGTTCCCGAGCATGCGACTCTGCCGCCATTTGCTTTCCTCCTGAATACCGGACGCGGCGGCCTCCGGCTGCGCCGGCCCGGAGGCGAATTGCCGGGATGAACGACCTACCTTTGGTTTACACTCAACACGGAAGCTCTTTTCGGCCGGTGCCGGGCCCGGTCTTCAAAACCGGCGGATGGCCCAATACGCCATCGGTGGGTTCGACCCCCACGAGCTTCCGCCAGTAAATTATTGAAAGTAAATAACTTGCTTTCTAATAGACGCCTCGAATACAGGAATCCAAACTAAGCTTATCAGTTGATCGCTCTTGATAGGCTCACTTATGAGCCACGCAGCCCTGCGGCCGTCTTGCAGTGTCTCCTCCAGCCAAGTGGCATTCTCCATATTATTTCTATTTTATGGCTATTTAGGTCATAATGCTTGAGCACTTCGAATCCATTCGACTGGACGCGAAGTACGATAGCCGAAAGGACCTGGGCCCAAAAGCGCGAAATCGAATTGTCATAGCACTCCTCCGGACGCCAAGAAGCCGGCCCAGTGGAAGCCACGGAAGCATGCAAAGCCTGTGTCGTCAGGTGTGCAGCAGTAGTTCAAAGGCGCGCGCACGTCAGCCCTGGCTCCGGTCACTCTCCGATATCGCCGCCCCAATCCCGTCATTAGGCTCCGCCGGCGAATCGTAGGTAGACCCTCGACGGGAGCTACTTCAACCGAGAGGCGTTGTGGGACAACTTCCGGATGGCCGACCAACCATTCGTTGTACAACGGGAACTGGGCTTGCAGGATTCCTAAATCACGCTCACGGCTTCCGATAGTCAGCGCAGGAGGGGCCATCACCGCAAACCAGTTCGACAAATAAGTCCGAGCAGATCCTCCATCCGGCTCCCGTGCCGCGCCACATCGCCATATAGGTTCCTCCATAGGCGCGGCTCCCGCGCGGCCGGGTTCCGATCCAGTTGCCGTGTTCAGCGGCAAGTGGAGCAGCGTTCGAGATCTCGATCTTGTCGGGAATGCGTTCGAAACGTATCGCCGTGGGGTCGTCGAAGTCGCGGGTAAATTAGGTCAATGTAGGCTTGGCGCGACGGGACCAGGACGCCATTGCCTCTGATCATGATGAAATCAGCGTCAAGGCTGCTGGCGAATGTCTTAATGTCGTGACGTTAAATCGCTTCGTTCGAAGCCTGTCGCGCGGCGCGTATTATCGGATTCAGGGGAATTGGACTGGGATTGGGCCGCAGCACAGAAGACGCTAAAGCTCAATACGGTGAGTCTTGTGATCATAGAATCTTCTCGAAGGGCGGCAGGCAGATTCTACCGTGCGCTGGGTCCTACCACGTTCGGCCCCCCGGGAGTGTCTCCTCACGCGGGCTCGCCAGTGGTTGCAGTGGATGCAGGCAGCGCGCCCACTTCGATCAAGGTCCACGGGGTACACGACGAACTCGCCAAGTACAAGCCAGAAGGATGGCGGTAGAAGGCGTAATAGGGGAGCTCGAAGCTCTGGGCGCCATCGGCACGCCATACGGTGCTCAAGAAAACTACGTCATCACCACCGGTGCAAACAGGAAACGCTTGCGGCGGGCCGTTTATCCGGTTGAACCGATCAACAAGATCGTGATCACGTCGGCGACGCAGATGCGAAAGAGGCTGGTCATCCTGGTCGAAATGGCCTGCGCACGGACGTTCCGCGCTATTTGCCAGGCGCGCGCCACTTGCTTTCCCAGCGCACGAGGGCCATGCATGTGACGTCCGCGTCCTCCTATGGAGGAAGCACGATCCATGCGCAACGATTCAAAGAATTCAATCATCCCGCTCAGGTAACGATACGGGTAGAGTCATCCGCCAAACTCCGGCGAGCTGCCACTGGTTGCTCACGCCTGCGATAATCCTTAGGCGGTTCGGGTGAGTTCTTCTGACTCGGAATCTGCGCCGTGTTCTAATACATCTCCAGGAGGCGCTGTTTTGATGCCCGATATCATTCGCCAGCTTGCCGAAAAACGTGAGGCGGCCCGGATGGGCGGAGGCGCGGCGCGCATCGCAGCGCAATACGCCAAGGGCAAACTCACCGCGCGCGAGCGTATCGAGTTGCTGCTGGATCCCGGCTCTTTCGAAGAGTGGGACATGTTTGTCGAGCACCGCTGCGTGGATTTCGGCATGGACAGTCAGAAGCCGCCTGGCGACGGCGTCGTCATCGGCTACGGCACAGTCAATGGCCGCGTCGTCTTTGTCTTCAGCCAGGACTTTACGGTCTTCGGGGGATCGCTGTCTGAATCCCATGCGCAGAAAATCTGCAAGATCATGGATCATGCCATGAAGGTGGGCGCACCTGTTATCGGGCTGAACGACTCCGGTGGCGCCCGGATTCAGGAAGGCGTGGCCTCGCTGGGCGGCTACGCCGACGTGTTCCAGCGCAACGTTCTTGCTTCTGGCGTGATTCCACAGATCTCGCTCATCATGGGCCCGTGCGCCGGCGGTGCGGTCTATTCCCCGGCGATGACCGACTTCATCTTCATGGTGAAAGACAGCTCATATATGTTCGTCACCGGTCCTGACGTGGTCAAGACTGTGACGCACGAAGAGGTCACGGCCGAGGAGTTGGGCGGCGCGATCACGCATTCCACCCGTTCGGGCGTGGCTGATCTCGCCTTCGAAAACGACGTTGAGGCGTTGATGATGGTACGCAGGCTCATCGGCTTCATCCCCTCGAGCAACCGCGAAAAGCCGCCCACCGTGCCACCGTTCGATCCCGCCGACCGCGTCGACTACTCGCTCGACACGCTGGTCCCGGACAACCCCAACACTCCTTACGACATGAAGGAGTTGATCCAAAAGATTGTTGACGACGCCGACTTCTTTGAGCTCCAACCCACCTACGCCACAAACATCATTACGGGTTTCGCCCGCATGGACGGCGCCACCGTCGGCATTGTCGCCAATCAGCCGTTAGTGCTCGCTGGCTGCCTCGACATCAAGTCCTCCGTGAAGGCCGCACGCTTCGTGCGCTTCTGCGACGCTTTCAACATCCCGGTCGTCACCTTCGTCGACGTGCCAGGCTTCATGCCCGGCACCGTGCAGGAGTATGGCGGAATCATCAAGCACGGCGCCAAGCTGCTCTACTCCTACGCCGAATGCACAGTGCCTAAGATCACCCTCATCACGCGCAAGGCCTACGGTGGAGCCTATGACGTGATGGCCTCGAAGCACCTTCGCGGCGACGTAAACTTCGCGTGGCCTTCCGCCGAAATCGCTGTCATGGGTCCCAAAGGCGCTGTTGAGATTATCTTCCGTCAGGACGCAGGCGACCCGCAAAAGCTCGCTGAGCGTACCGAGGAGTACCGCGAGAAGTTCGCCAATCCATTCATTGCCGGCAGCCGCGGCTTCATCGACGATGTCATCATGCCGCACGAAACGCGGCGGCGCATCTGCCGTTCGCTGGCTATGCTTAAGCACAAAAGGCTGGAGAATCCGTGGCGCAAGCACGGCAATATCCCACTCTGAGCACTGGAACAAAATAGGCTTTGCATGTTTTCCAAGATTCTGATCGCAAATCGCGGGGAGATCGCCTGCCGCGTCATCCGGACCGCCCGCCGGATGGGTATCCGGACCGTCGCAGTCTACTCCGAGGCCGACAGCCGCGCGCTGCACGTTCGCCTGGCGGATGAAGCCGTGGCCATTGGCCCTGCACCGCCGCGCGAGTCTTACCTGTCGATGGACCGCATCCTCGAAGCCTGCCGTAAGACCGGTGCCGAGGCCGTTCACCCCGGCTACGGTTTCTTGAGCGAGAACGCCGGATTCTGCCGCCTCCTGGAGTCCGCAGGCATCGTCTTCATCGGTCCGAAGACGCACTCCATCGAGGCCATGGGCGACAAGATCGCATCCAAACACCTGGCCGCTCAAGCCGGCGTCAACGTCATCCCCGGCGACGCAGGCGCCGTTGAAGATGCCGCGCACGCCGCGCGCATTGCCGCGGAAATAGGCTATCCGGTGATGATCAAGGCCTCGGCCGGCGGAGGCGGCAAGGGCCTGCGCGTGGCCTGGAACGAGACGGAGGCGCACGAAGGTTTCGACTCCTGCGTGAGTGAAGCCCGCACCGCCTTTGGCGACGGTCGCGTCTTTGTCGAGAAGTTCATCGAAGAGCCGCGCCACATCGAGATTCAGGTGCTCGGCGACGCGCACGGTCACACGGTTTATCTGTGGGAGCGCGAGTGTTCCATTCAGCGCCGGCACCAGAAAGTGATCGAGGAGGCGCCGTCGCCGTTCCTCGACGAAGCGACCCGGCGCGCCATGGGTGAGCAGGCCGTAGCGCTTGCCCGCGCGGCCGGTTACCAGAGTGCCGGCACCGTTGAGTTCGTGGTGGACAGGGACCGGCGCTTCTATTTCCTCGAAATGAACACGCGCCTCCAGGTGGAACACCCGGTGACCGAAATGATTACCGGGCTGGATCTGGTGGAGTGGATGATTCGCGTTGCCGACGGTGAGCCTCTCGCCTTCTCACAGGGTGACATTCGCCTCGACGGTTGGGCCATGGAATGCCGCATCAATGCTGAGGATCCATTCAGGGGCTTCATGCCCTCGGCGGGCCGGCTGCGGCGCTACCTCCCGCCTGGGGAGGAACCGGACCGCGTGCGCGTGGACACAGGCGTTTACGAGGGCGGGGAGATCCCGGTGCATTACGACTCGATGATCGCCAAGCTCATCGTGCACGAGCCCACGCGGCCCCAGGCTGTCGCGCGAATGCGCGCCGCCCTCAACGAGTTCTACATCCGCGGGGTTTCCTCCAACATCGCCTTCCAAGCCGCGCTCATGCAGCATCCGCGCTTCGTCTCGGGCGATTTCAACACGGGTTTCATCGCCCAGGAGTACGCGCACGGCTTTCACTCAAGCGACGTCATCCACGAATCGCCCGCCTTTCTGGCGGCCGCGGCCGCCGTCGCGCGCCGCCGCTACATTGCTCGCGCCGTGCGCATCAGCGATCAGACGCGCGGCATGGAGCGCAAGGTCGATTCCGACTGGGTGGTTTTGATCGGTCCGGACCGCTACGCGGTGCATCTCGACCCAATCGCCGGCGGCTATCGCGTTGTCTCGGCGAACGAGAAGTTCGATCTACTCACGGACTGGCGTTTTAGCAGTCCGCTTTTTCGAGGTACATGTAATGGGCAGCCGTTCTGCGTACAACTCGAACGCATCGGTTTGTGCTTTCACCTGGCGCACAACGGCACCGAAACCGACGCGATTGTGATGACGGTGCGCGCCGCCGAACTGCTGGCCCGCATGAAACCGAAGCCCAAGCGCGACCTAAGCCGTTTTCTGCTCGCACCCATGCCGGGCCTGTTGACTCACATCGCTGTCCAGGCGGGCCAGACCGTGAAGGCGGGCGAGCGCCTGGCCGTCATCGAAGCCATGAAGATGGAAAACGTTCTCAGGGCCGAGCAAGACGCCACAATCGCCGTCCTCCTAGCCGAAACCGGCGCCAACCTCGCGGTCGATCAGCCGATTCTCGAGTTCAAGTAGAGTCGCCGGGAACAGCCGGCAACGGTTGGCGCGGGAGCAACCGGCGACGGCCCGCACGGTTTGATCAACGACAGGCGCGGCGCTGTTGCGATAGCAGACGGGGCCACGAATCGGAACGTGTAGTCCTATCCGATGTGCGTTTCGAAAATGAGCGGCTCGCGCTGAGGCCGGCGCTTTGGACCGGTGCAGCCTCGACCTCACCGTGCCGACCGGAACGCCAAGCACCGCAGCAGCCCTCTCATAGGTCAACTCCTTGAACTCGCAAAGGACGTTGGCTTCCTTCAGCGGAAGTGGAAGATCATCCATCCCGTGCCGCACAAGAACCACGGATTCGCTCCGGCTCAGGATTGCATCGGGATCATCATCCAGTGCCGACGTCTCGCCTTCTTCGTCGTCGGCACTGGATGGGCGCCAACGGTCCCGGGTCTTGATCTGTTTCCAAATCATGTTCCACGCGATGCCACAGAGGCAGGTCGCCAGTTCGGCCCGCGTCGGATCGAAGCGTCCGGCCTGTTTGGTCAAGGCTAGACCATTTTCTGTAATACTGTAATCTGCTCTGGCGCTTTTCCGTGCCGCAACACGGCCATGGCGAAGGTGTATTCGGACGATTTGAGGCGCAAGCTATTGGAGGCTCACCAGCGGGGTGAGGG
>Ga0302275_10000586_pt1 | contig 40877 bp, 38 predicted proteins | sample III_Bog_N2_2_FD_200229 | JGI IMG/M metagenome (GOLD analysis project Ga0302275, IMG submission 200229) | Peat permafrost microbial communities from Stordalen Mire near Abisko, Sweden - III_Bog_N2_2 | ecosystem: Environmental > Terrestrial > Soil > Wetlands > Peat | place: Sweden: Abisko... | reverse complement strand
AGGCGCCGAATAGCGACACGAGCTTCATCGACGCGCAGGGCACGGCGCATGTGACGCGCGTGGTGCCGGTGCCGGGGACGATCAGCGCGCAGGCGCAGAAATCGCTTGCGCAACCGCTGCCGGACCGGGGGCCAGAGCAGACGCTGGCCGAGCGGCGCAGGCTTACCGATCTCTATACCGCTGGGGCGCGGGTGGCGTGGTCGAAGATTTGCGCGAACGAGCTGGTGGAAGCCAAGATGGCCGGCGTGCCGGTGCGGATTGTGACGCCGGAGGGGATGCCGGAGGGGAACAAGGACAAGGTGCTGCTGAACCTGCATGGGGGCGGGTTCAACTCCGATTCGGGATCGTATACGGAGTCGATTCCGATCGCGAGCTACGCGAAGATCAAGGTGGTTGCGGTGCTGTACAGGCTGGCGCCGGAGTATCCATTCCCGGCGGCGGTGGACGATGCGGTTGCGGTGTACAAGGAGCTGCTGAAGAGCTACAAGCCGGATCACATTGCGATCTACGGGACTTCGGCGGGGGCGATTTTAACGGCGGAAGTGGCGGCGAAGCTGAAGCAACTGGGGCTGCCGCTGCCGGCGGCGCTGGGGATATTCAGCGGGATGGGCGACTTTGCGCGGCCCGGGGATTCGCAGTCGCTGTATGCGCTGCGGGGTTTCTCAGGGCATCTCGATCCGCCGGTTTCGGGGACGCATGATTCGCAATATGCGGGGACAACAGACGCGAGCGATCCGATACTTTCGCCGATCTACGGCGACCTGCACGGGCTGCCGCCGACGCTGTTTGTGACCAGCGGGCGCGACCTGCTGCTGAGCGGCACGGTGAACCTGCATCGGGCGTATCTGCTGGCCGGCAACGAGGCGAAGCTGGTGGTTTACGACGCGCTGACACATGCGTTCTGGTACGATCCACGTCTCCCCGAAGCGATTGAGGCGAACCACATCATGGCGGAGTTCTTTGTGAAGGAGTTGGGGCGGTAAGGTGCAACTCGGTTTGCGCAGAGAGTGCGGTCTGTCGGTTAAGCCCTTATACAGGTGGAGAATTCGCCCGGGAGATTGAGACTACACGAGCCTCAGGCAAATTTCTGCATTGACGACATTCCATCCGTAACCTCCGCAGCGGGAAAATCGGTCACGTGGATTACATTTAGATCGGTGAATCGATGAGTAAAAAACGAATGCGAGTGACCCGACTGTTGGTCCTTCTTCTGGCTTCCTCTTTCGCCTTCGGCCAGACCCCAAGCCGCACAGACGATCCGATGAAAGAAACAATTGCTAGCCCAGCGAGCCATCCCTTGTCGCCTGCTCTCTTGAGACGGCTCATGGCCCTGCTCACTGAGCAGGGGCGCGACGTCGTGCTAGAGAAGTCGATGTCCACGGCGCTTGGCCTCCCGACAAGCGGCCAAGGCTGGTCTGGTCGAGAGATCGGCGCGAGGGACAACGAAGCCGATACATCCAGCCAATTGCATAATGTTGCAATGCCGTCCGAAGGAGAGGATGCCATCGTCCTATCCCATTGGGTCGACACCGTGAGCCATTACATTCGCGTTCGCCGATCAGGCGAGGTGGTTAAGGCCGTCAGCTATGAGCCCTCAGTCGGCACCAAGGAAATACCTCTCGCTGCTGCCGGGAACGAGGCCTCGGAAGAATTTGAGTTCTGGGATAAACATGCCGAGAGAACTGGATACTGGTTGGTTTGTACCGGCGACCTCAAGGGCGAGCGCGCGGTGGATCCTACCAAGAAGTTGGCCGCTTGCACGTGGCTGATTCAATCCGGAAACGCGCAGCCGGGCGAAGTCGCGACGGCCTACGTGCAACGTGCCTGGGCGCACGGGAGGGAACACGCGGAGATGACGCGGGACGATTTGAGCCAAGCTGTAAGGGTCGACCCTGCGAATTGGAATGGCTGGGCACAGCTCTGCTCGATTCAGACCAATATCGATAAAGACCTTAAGGAGGCAATTGAGTCTTGCTCGAAGGCCCTTGAGCTCAACCCGCATTCGCCAGAAGCGTGGACCTTTCGGGGCGACATCCACCTTCGAAACAAGGAATACGATGAGGCGATCGCCGACTACAACCACGCGATTAAACTGGCGCCGCGATGGATGTGGCCGCTTGACAATCGTGGCGAGGCCTACCTTCGAATGAATCAAATCGATCGTGCGATTGCAGACTTCGATTCGGTGATTCAGGTGAGCCCCGACTACGCGATGGGGTATCTGGATCGTGGAATTGCAGAAATGAAAAAGGAAGATCGCAAGCTTGCAATGGACTTCTTTGAGCGTGGAATAAAGTTGGATCCGAATTGCGCGGCATGTTTCTTTGGGCGGGGCCTCGTCCGACGCATGAATGGCGACCAGGTCGGCGCTCAAACAGACCTTACTAAAGCGCGCGCTCTCGATTCAAAGGTGGAAGGCGAGTTTGCTGAAGATGAAATTACCGCAAAATAAGGGCGGTCCACGGGCGGTCAGGCCAGGGATATTCAGGAGTGATCTCCAAATCCAGGCGTAGGTCCCGTGCGGGGTGGTGCAATCCGCGAGCGTTATCTCCCTTGCGGCAGCGGCGTGACTGGGATGCGCAGCGCTGTGTTGATGCGGGGAAAGAACTCGAAGGCGGCGGCTACGGCGGTGAGCTCGACGATCTCTTCGGTGTTGAAGTGCGCGCTGAGGTCGGCGAAGGCGGCATCGTTGATAGCGTGGCCTGAGGAGTGGAGCAGATCGGCGTAGCGGAAGCCGGCCTTCTCTCTTTCGGTGAAGGGGCCGGATTCGAAACTTTTTTCCTGGGCGACATTTTCAGCGCTTGCGATCTGTTCCGGGGTCGCGCCGCGCTGGAGGGCGAGGAAACGGTGGGCGCTGACGCAGTATTCGCAATCGTTGAGGGCGGCGACGCGGGTGGCGATGAGTTCCTTGTACCAGCCGGGGAGGGAGGAGTCGGCCATAAGCGGCTTGAGGAGTGCGGCGATGCCGAGGACGAGATCCGGTACGTTGGCGAGGCCCTTGAACATGTTGGGGACGACGCCTCGATCGGTGTAGAGCTTGTCGTAGAGGGCGGCAACGTCGGGGCGGACCTGGGTGCGGTCGAGAAGGGGGATGCGCGAGGCGGATATGGGTGGCGTCAGGGATTCGTTGCTCATGGTTGCTCCGGAGGGCGGATAGGGCCAGTTTACAGGCGGGGCTGGGGGAGTGCGTGTCAATCGGGCTCGTGGCGGAGGCCGCGGACTCGCGAGATTTATGGTCTCCCACCCATTCGCGGTGAGGCTGCGAATGGATGGGGTACGGCGTCATTTTGGGAAGGGGAGATGTGGATACCGGAAGCGCGGGGATTCCCGTTTTAAGCGGCGATTTGAAATGGGAATGGAATGCGGCAGGACTGAAGAATGCGCGCGCGGATGCGTTGTCAGGGACTCGGCAGGGCGGTAGGTTGGGGGGATGAAGCGCGCTGTGGGTGGCAAGTGAATCTGGGCGTGAAGTATCCGAAGCGGAGGGCGGGTGTGTCGGCTTGTCTGCCGGTGCTGGACGAGAGGAGGAGCCTTCGCGAGGTTGCGGAGAGGTATCAGCGGGCGCTCACGGCGAATCCGCGGCATGCGGAGTCGCTGGCGGGGATGTGCGTGGTGGCGCTGGTGAGCGGGCAGAATGAGGCGGCGGTGCGGATGGCCGAGGCGGCGGTAGAGGCGGCGCCGGGGATGGCGATTGCGCATGTGGCACTGGGGCAGGCGCTGAAGGCGTGTGGGCGGAACGAGGAGGCGGAATGCGCGTATGAGAAGGCGCTTGGGCTGGATGGGGATCATGTTCTGGCGAGGCTTGGGCTGGGGGAGCTGAGGCTCGTAGCGGGCAAGACGGAAGAAGCCAGACTGGAGTTTGAACGGGCGCTGCGGAGTGAGTGGAGTTTGGTTTCGGCACATTTGGGGATGGGGAATGCGCTGGCGATGGAGGGCGAGAACGAGGCGGCCCTGGCGAGCTATGAGCATGCGCTGCGGTTGCGGCCAAAGCTGGCGGAGGGGGAGTTTGCGGCAGGGTTTGTGCTGGTGCGGATGGGACGGGAGAAGGAAGCGGAGAGGCGGTATCGGCGAGCGCTGATGCTGCGGCCGGACTTTGCATCTGCGTGGATGAACCTGGGTGTGCTACTGCGCGAACAGGGCAGCGATATTTCTGCAGAGGCCGCGTTGCGGCGGGCGGTGGAGCTGAGGCCGGATCTGATTTCAGGATGGGTGAACCTGGCGCTGGTGGAGCGGGACCGCGACGGCATGGAGGCTGCGGAGAAGTGCCTGCGGAAGGCGTTTGCGCTGAATCTGGAGCAGGTGGAGACGCAGATTGCGTGGTGCCAGTTTTGCGCGAAGCGCGGGGACAGAGGGGGGGCGTGGGGTTGGCTGAGGTGGGCGCTTGCGCGAGACGCGGAGCACGCGGAAGCGTTGAATATGAGGGGCATTCTGCTGCACCAGGAAGGGCGGTTCGGCGAGGCGGTTGAGGCTTTTGAGCGGGCGGAGGCAGTTGGGCACCTGGCGGCATCGTCGAATCGGGGGAACTGCCTGCTGGACATGGGGCGGATGGAGGAGGCGCTGGGAGCACACGCGCTGGCGGTGGCGCGAGATCCGAAGCACCCGGGGGCGCGTTACAACCTGGCGCTGACGCAGATTCGGATGGGCGATTGGGAGCGGGGATGGCGGGGGTATGAGGCGCGGTGGAAGTTCAGGGAGGTGCATCGGAGGCCGAGGACGTTCAAGCAGGCGCGGTGGAGGGGCGAACCGTTCCAAGAGGAAAAGCTTGAGGGGAGGCGTGTGCTGCTTCATGCGGAGCAGGGGCTGGGCGACACGATTCAATTTTGCCGGTATGCGGCGCTGGTGGCGGCTCGGGGAGGGTTTCCAGTGCTGCAGGTGCAGCAGCCTGTTGAGCGGTTGATGCGGTCGTTGGCCGTGGTGCAGGCGGGGAGGGCGGAGACGGCGCTGCTGGGTGAGGGAAGCGGAGGGTTGAGGTTCGATCTTGAGTGTCCCTTGATGAGTTTGCCAGCCGTTTTTGGAACGACGCCGGAGACGGTGCCTTGGCAGGGGGCGTACCTGGCGGCGGATCGGGAATTGGCATCGAGGCGGGCGGCGGAGTTGGAACCAAAGGATATGGGTTGCGCTGGTCTGCGGGTGGGGGTGGCTTGGGCGGGGAATCCGAGGTACAAGGCTGACGCGCAGCGGTCGATGCGTTTGCAGACGCTGGCTCCGCTGCTACGCATGACTGGGGTTGAGTGGGTGAGCTTGCAGAAGGGACCAGCGGCGGAGCAGATTTCGGAGTTGGGTGCAGAGATTTGTTTGAGGGATGAGGCGAGTGAAGATCGGGATTTGGCGGACGCGGCGGCGCTGGTGTCGGGGCTTGACCTGGTGATTACGACAGATACGTGCATTGCCCATTTGGCTGGGGCGATGGGCAAGCCGGTTTGGATTCTGTTGCCGCATTTGGCGGACTGGCGGTGGGGGATCGAGGGCGACAGAACCCCCTGGTATCCGACGGCGCGGCTTTACAGGCAAGCGACTCCGGGAGATTGGGAGGGGCTGTTGGGGCGGGTGCGGGAGGATCTGGAGTGGTGGCGGAGTCCTAATTATCCCAATTATTTTCAGATATTTACAGAGCCAAGGGCGGTATTTCAGGGCTAAGTTCGGGGCGGGTAGAGAAAAAGGCGGATGATTTCTCTTGACATATAGTTCTCTATTTTATAGAGTACTCTTCATTGAGGGAAGTTTTATCGGCTGGAAGCGCCTCAATTGAATCGCTAAGGGAAGCAAACAGCCGCACTGGAGGTCCAAAAAATGGCAACAACAGTTACTTCGATCGTTTATTCACCGCTCAGCCCGGCCTGGTTGAAGGGGCGCGTGGTGGGGGCTTTGATCTGCGGCACGTTCGGCGGGGTCTGGATGTTCCAAGCGGTGTTTTTTGGAGGCATCGCAACCCCTTTATCCCTCACGTTGGTGAGCCTTGTGACGGTCGTGGCGATCGCGTGGCCGGTAATGCGCCTTCGTTCATTTCGGGGCTATCGCAGTACTGCGGCAGATCGAGAACGATGGGCTGCAGTCAGGGTGCCCTATTGGGTCAACAGCGCGATCGAATGGACGCTGTGTTCTGTGGCGGCCTTTTGGCTGGCGCGCATCGGGCGATATGCCTTCATTCCAGAGTGCCTTGGCGTGATCATCGGGCTGCATTTTCTGCCCCTGGGGAAGATGTTCAGATCTCCGGTCTATTACTTAACCGGCGTGGTGATGGTGGTGGGAAGCCTGGCAGCGCTGATGCTTCAGGCGGAGAATATTCGCAATATCGCGGCATTTGGTTTGAACGGCCTTGTTCTATGGGGGACCGCGGCAGTGATCTTACGGCGGGATTGGCTTTTAAAGAGAGAAGAGGAGAACTAAGCGATGGATGCTATGGAGACACAAGAGCTGAAGGATCGGCTGGCGCTGATTGAGCAGATGATGCATGCGGGGCGTCGGTCGACGGAGAGCTGGGGCTGGACGTTTGTGTTGTGGGGTGTGGCGTATTTCATAGCGATCGGGTGGAGCGCACTGGGGGCAGCCATGTATGCATGGCCCGTGACGATGACGGCTGCGGGAATAGTGACGGGGGTGGTGCTGGCGAGGCGTAAGCACAAGCCAAATACGACGATGAGCCGGGCGATGGGTGGGATCTGGATTGCGCTTGGGGTGTCGATGATGACGGCATTTCCGGCATTGGGGATAAGCGGCCGGCTTTTGGACCCACATATATTCATCACGATGGCTTGCGCGATGCTGGGAATGGCCAACGGGGCTGCGGGGATTGTGTTGAAGTGGCGGCTGCAGATTGCCAGTGCATGCGTGTGGTGGGTGGCTGGTGTGGTGGCGTGCTTTGGGAGCGAGACGCAGGCGCTGGTGGTGTTCATGGTGGCGATCTTCTTTTGCCAGATTGTGTTTGGGATCGTCTGCATGATGGCCGAGGCAAAAGGAAAGAAAGGCGGATCCTATGCCTGAGCTGCCGGAGCTGAATCCCGTAGTTCATGGGAAGCTGCGGTTGGCCCTGCTCTCGCTGCTTTCAACGGTGGACGAAGCGGAGTTTACCTGGCTGCGCGGGCAGACAGGCTCGACGGACGGCAACCTGGGAGCGCAACTGATGAAACTGGAAGAGGCAGGATACGTGGCGGTTGAGAAGAAGTTTGTGCAGCGGAAGCCGCAGACGCTTTACCGGATGACGACAGAGGGACGCGCGGCGTTGACCGAGTACGTGCAAGCGCTGAAACAACTGCTGGGCGCGGCGATTCAAGGCTAAAGAGCGGCGCAGGCCGCGGGATATGAATGTCCCTTTTCGCCCTGCGCGAGGAGCCAGGCAACCTGCGCCCTTCGGAGGCGCAAAGACGATGGACAACCAGAGATAAAAGGAGAGCTGCGATGACACAGGGAATGAGTGGTGGATTGACTGCGAACAGCCTGACTGGTCGCGCGATTGGGATGATTTTCTTTGCTGCATTCGGTGCAGGGTGGATCGTGATGGGGCTCTACGGGGCAGGGCAGCTGGGGGTTGTACCCGTTTTGATGGTGGCTGCCTGCACGATGGTGCTTCTGGCAGGAGCTGCGTATCTATCGCGCGAGGCGGAGCGCTTTCCTCTTGTGGCGAAGGATCCGAAGCAGGGCCGGATATTTGCATGGGTGAACCTGGTGCAGTGGATTGCGGTTGGAGTTGTGGCCGTGAGCTTTGCGCGGCTGCACCTGGACAATTATGTAGTCAACGCGATTACGGCGATCGTGGGACTGCACATGCTTCCGCTGGCGCGGCTATTCCGGTATACGCCGCACTACGTTAGCGGGGTGGCGATGGTGGTGTGGGCTGTTGCCTCGATGTGGTTGGCGCCCGCGGAGAGCTTGCAGAGTGTGACGGCGATCGGGACGGGGCTACTGCTGTGGTTGAGTGCGGCGGCGACGCTGGGGCTGGCGATGGCGCGTGTGCGGAGGGCGCCGGTGGAGATGGCTTGCCAGGTGTGCGAGGCTAGCTGGCGGCAGGATTGGGATTCGCTGCCAGCTCTTGCCGCACGCGTTGCATGATGCCGAGGTAGTAGGCGAGGTTGTGGATGGAGTTGAGGGCGGGGGAGAGGGGTTCGCCGGCCTGCATGAGGTGGCGGAGATAGGCGCGCGAGTAGCGCCGGCAAACCATGCACTGGCAGGCGGGGTCGGGTGGGCCCTGGTCTTCAGCGTACTTTTTGCCTTTGATGTTGAGGCGGCCTTCGCTGGTGAAGAGCAGGCCGTGGCGGGCGGCTCGGGTGGGCAGGACGCAATCCATCATGTCGACGCCGAGGCGTGCGTATTGCTCGATCTCGTCGGGGTAGCCGACACCCATAACGTAGCGCGGCTTGTCGGACGGGAGAAGGGGCAGGACCTCGGCGATCATTTCGAGGGTGAGGTCGCGGGGCTCGCCTACGCTGAGGCCGCCGATGGCGAAGCCGTCGAAGCCGGCGCCGGCGTGGTGCATTTCAACGAGGCGCTCGGCGCTCTGGCGGCGGAGGTCGCGGTACATGCCGCCCTGGACGATGCCGAAGAGGGACTGCGACCGATTTTTGCTTAGCGAGTGGCTGGTATCCGGCGCGGGCAAGGATGCCCGCGCTACAGCCGGCTGGGAAGCCGGCGCTACATGTCTGGAAGCCGGCGCTACATGTCTGGAAGCCGGCGCTACATGTCTGGAAGCCGGCGCTACTTGATCCGACCAGGGAACTTCGTGCTGGTGGGTGCGGAAATGATTGAGCGAGCGCTGTGCCCAGGCCAGGGTGAGGCGCAGGCTCTCCTCGGCGCGAGGACGCTCGGCGGGGTACTCGGTGCACTCGTCGAAGGCCATGCAGATGTCTGCGCCGAGAGCGATCTGGACGTCCATGGAATGTTCTGGAGTGAAGAAGTGGCTGCTGCCGTCGAGGTGGGAGCGGAAGTGTACGCCTTCGTCGGAGACCTTGCGCAGGGCGCTGAGAGAAAAGACCTGAAAGCCGCCCGAGTCGGTGAGCATGGCGCGGGGCCAACTGATGAACTTGTGCAGGCCGCCCATGCGGCGGATGGCTTCGTGGCCGGGGCGCAGGTAGAGGTGGTAAGTGTTGCCGAGGATGATCTCAGCGCCGAGGGATTCGAGGACGTCCTGGGGGACGGCCTTGACGGAGCCTGCGGTGCCGACAGGCATGAAGACAGGCGTTTGGACGGTTTGGTGGGGCAGGTGGAGGGCCGCGCGGCGTCCGCCGGTGGGGGTTGTGTTGAGCAGGTGGAAGTCGAGGCCCATCCTTTGATTTTAGTGGGCGATTTTAGTGGGGCGGGGCGGTGGGGTGGAGGGTGTGCCAGAGCTGGGTTTGAAGGGGAATGACGGCATTGGCCTGGTCACTGGTGGCGGCGCGCAGGGCGTTGAGCAGTTGTTCGACGGTGCGGTCTGAGGCGGGGTCGATGGCATTGGGGGCGATCTCTGCGAGCGGGACGAGGACGAAGGCGCGGTTTGCCAAGCGGGGGTGGGGGATTTCGAGGTCGGGGTCGGCGACGATCTGATCGGCGAAGAGGAGGATGTCGAGGTCGAGGGTGCGGGGGCCGTTGCGAAAGCCGGCGGAGCGGTCGCGGCCGAATTCGCGCTCGATGGCGAGGAGATTTTCGAGGAGGGCGCGCGGGGTGAGGTTGGTTTCGAGGGCGATGACGGCGTTGAAGAAGCGGGGCTGGTCGGCGAAACCGACGGGCTCGGTGGAGTAGAGCGATGAGCGGGCGATGATGGGGCCGAGGGATTCGAGGCGATGGGAGGCGGCGGACAGGGTGGATTCGGGCGAGCCGGCGGGGCTTGGGAGGTTGGCGCCGAGACCGATGTAGGCGGTGGGCATCCCTATCAGCCTATCGCGAGGGCACTAATCGTGGTCTTGATAGAAGCTCTCGCGGGTGAAAGCTTCGTCTGGAAGCTGGGGAATCTTATCGGAATATGCGGACATTGCCTTAAAGAACTCCTCCAAATCCATCTTTGGCTTGGCGGGAGGAAGTGGCGCTGGATCAGTGCGCAGCCCGCCGTCGATCAGGCCTTTCACATACGCCTCCGGCGTCAGCCCGCGCGCTTTGGCCTGGGCGACCAATTCATCCGGAATGTCGACCGTGATCTGCATGAGAAAAGCGTAGCAGGACTGCTAGAAAAACACCATTCGGCTTCGCCGGAGGGCAGAGCCCAAGCAACTCTGATTCTTATGCTTGCGTGGAGTTTTCGCGGGTAATGCAATCTGTAGCCGCGAGGTCGCGCTGCCGGAATCTGCTAGCATCCCATGTGGAGATATCTGACTATGGAAGCTGTGAATGGCGCGGGATTTGGGGCACGGCGGAATGAAGACATTGCACTCGACCTGCTGAAGTTTGTGGCGGGGACAACGGGCGTTGGGCGGACGGCGGCGGGCTCGACGGGGTTCAGCGGCGCCTCGGCACCGAAGCCGGAAGAGCATGTGAACGAGCTGCTTGAACTTTACAGCCGTTGCCTGCAAGCAGTTGAGGGCAAGGGAGCAGGGAAATAGCCGGCTCGCCTATTCGTTTTGCCGTTGCCGGCGTCGGCGCGTTCGGCAGCAACCATCTCCGGGTGTATCGCGAGCTCGAAGAGGCAGGGCTGGGTGTGGCCCTGGTTGCGGCCGTGGAGCCGGACCAGGCGCGAGCGGCGCAGGCTGCGGAGAAGTACGCGATCCCGGTGTTCGCGACCGCGGGCGAGATGCTGACGGCAGACCTCAAGATTGATGCCGTGACGGTTGCGGTTCCGACTGTGCATCATCATCCGGTTGCGTCGGTGCTGCTGGATGCGGGGCTGGACGTGCTGGTGGAGAAGCCGCTTGCGGCTACGCTGGCCGAGGCGGATGACCTGTGTGCGCGCGCGGAAAAGGGCGGGCGGATTTTGCAGCCGGGGCACCTGGAGCGGTTCAATCCGGCAGTGCTGGCGATTGAGCCGAAGCTGCGCAGGCCGATGTTCTTTGAGGCGCACCGATTGTCGGTATTCACGCCGCGGTCGCTCGATGTGGACGTGGTGCTGGACCTGATGATCCACGACCTGGATATTGTGCTGAAGTTTGCGGATTCGCCGGTGCGCGAGGTGCGGGCGGTGGGGCTGCCGATCTTGTCTCCGAAGGTGGACATTGCGAATGTGCGGGTGGAGTTTGAGTCGGGCTGCGTGGCAAACTTCACGGCGTCGCGCGTGTCGACGGAGCGGGTGAGGAAGCTGCGGTTCTTTGAGCCGCGGCGGTATGTGTCGATCGATTATGCGCGGCGGGATGTGCTGGTGATCGGGATTGAAGAAGGCGGGGGTAAGAACTCTCCTGCGGATATGCTGACTGCGCTGCCGCCAAACGTGCTGGAGAAGCTGCCGGGCGCGATTCGCGAGGGGATCGCGTCGGGGAAGATTGATCTGGCGAAGGTTGACCCGAAGCTGATTGCGCAGTTTGCGGCGATGGCGGGGATTGATGCGGGCGTGATTGCGCAACTCTCGGGCGCGGGGGGAGCGGGGCTAGGCTCGAATATGGGGCTGAGCTTTGCCAAGCCGGAGGTAACTCCGGGAGAACCGCTGCGGCTGGAGATTGAGGCGTTTGTTGAGTCGGTGAGGACGCGACGCGAACCGCGGGTGACAGCTCGGCAAGGGCGTGAGGCGCTGGCGCTGGCGCTGGAGATTCAGACGACGATGGCGGCGCATGCGAAGCGGGCCGGGCTGGAAGACTTCTTTCATCCAGGGGCGTAGCGGGTCGTCAGATGTTGGCAGCGTGCGTAACAACGTCTCGGAATGGCCGCTTGTGTAGTTTTCTAAATCCATCAAAAACCTCCAATCAACGTATGCGGAAAAGTTCTGCTTGAATGCGGGAACACTTCTGCGTGTGTTGGTGTCTATCAAGACACAGGGGTTTCGGCAGGGATGTACGGAGGAATCAAGGTAAGGGGATTTGGGCTAAGGCTGCTCGGGCCGCCGTAGAGGGCGGCTGAGCAGAGCGCGGCTCTGTGCCTGCCTTGCAATCTTCGTCGTCGGCCGGGACAACGGAGATCGCAAAAAGGAGCAGGCTATGTTTGAAGACTCTACCTTTGAATCTCAGGGCAGGATTCGTACGCGCAGCAAGAGGTGGATGGTTGCGGCGCTTGGGTTCAACGGGTCCATTCTGGCGGCGTTGATCGTGATTCCCCTCATCTACCCTTCGGCGTTACCGATGCAGCCGCTGCCTTATCTGATAGCGGCGATGCAGCCGCCAAAGGGCCCACAGCCATTGCGACGTCAACCGGCGGAACAAGCTGCGACGAACGCGGTGAAGAATATTCTGGATCCGTTTCAGGCGCCACGAAGGATTCCGCCATCGATCTTCATCGCGAGTTCTCCGGAGCCGAGAGACTTCGTCGGAATACCGGGCGGCGATCCGGGTCCCGGGAACGGCACACCTTTTGGGGTCGGGGACGATCCATTCAGTCATGCGAACCAGCCGACGGTTCATCCCGAGCCGAAGGTGATTCACGTTTCCACTGGGACGGAAGAAGGATTGATTGTCTTCAAGACGATTCCGCAGTATCCGATGATTGCGAAGACGATGCGCGTTGAGGGTACGGTGGAACTGGCAGCGACGATCTCGAAGTCGGGAACGATTGAGAACCTGCGCGTGATGAGCGGGCCGGTGATGCTGCAGCAGGCGGCGGTGGACGCGGTGAAGACGTGGCGGTATCGGCCTTACATGCTCGATGGCCAGCCGGTAGAGGTGGAGACGAGCGTGAACGTGGTGTTCCGGATGCAGCGGTAAATGCAGCGAGTCAGCGAGCCAGCAAAGCGGTGCGTTGGCGAGCCGGCAATGCGCTCACTTGTGGATTGTTCTCAATTGCTCGGGGGCGTCGCTTCGGCTGAGTTTGGATCGAAGACGGCGTCCCTCAGGGGCTAAAGCCCGTGTCAGTCTTGCGGGGTATATGGCCCGGCTGAACAGCTTGCCGAAAAAGTTCGAAAGAAAAGCGAATTCGTCGAAGGATGGGTTAGCAAGGGCTAAAGCCCGACTCATTCTGCTGACTTTATTGGCCCGGCTGAAGCCGTGCCGTTGTTACAAAGCCGCTTGGTTGAGTTTTTCAGCAAGCTGTAACGCCGCGCCGTTGTTACAAAACATGCGACGACTTGAGTTTTCAGTAGGCTGTGAAGTAGTGCACTTCCAATGAAGGTACATGTGAAGGCCTCAAATTCGAGGGGATGCATCCGGCTTGGCTGGCGCGGGCCTCGCCTCATCGGCGACAATCCTGAGTGCCATGACAAACCTTTCTCGCCGCGATTTTCTTGTGACCGCCTCTGCCGCCACGCTTGCCACTGCTGGGCTTTCTGCAACCGAATTGTCTGCGACCAACTTGGCCGCTGCCACTGCGCCGACGCGTGAGCGCGTCTTCGTCGGGTCGAATGGCGCTGATGGAATTCTGGCCTACGACTGGGATGGGGCGACGGGAGAGCTGACGGCGGCGGGCGTTGCCGCGCGGCTGACGAATGTGGACTGGATCGTGTATTCGCACGACCGGAAGTTCATGTATGCGGCTTCGGAGGTGGACTCATTCATCGGCAAACCGACAGGTGGAGTGGCGAGCTTTGTTGTCGATGACGGAAGGCTGCTCCCGGTAGCGCAACAGAATTCGGCAGGGAAGGGAACCTGCCATATCGCGCTGGATAAGACAGGCAAGGTGCTGGTTTCGGCGGACTACGGCGGCGGGAGCGCGGCGTCGTTCCAGGTGGCGGGCGGATCGCTGAGCCCGGCGGTGTGGACGGAGCACTACACAGGGCATGGGCCCAATGTGGATCGGCAACAGACGGCGCACGCGCACTTCGCTTCGTTCTCGCCGGATAATCGTTTCGTTTATGTCAATGACCTGGGCGGGGATTGCATTCACATTTACTCGGTCGACACGGAGACGGCAAAGCTGACACCGGCGGGAACCTACAACGCGGAGCCGGGCTCGGGTCCGCGGACGCTGCATTTTCATCCCAACGGCCACACGGCTTACTCGGTGAACGAACTGGTGAGCGTGGTGGACGTGCTGGAGTGGCACAAGGAAGACGGCAGCCTGAGCGTGGTGAACCGGATACGGATGCTGCCCGAGGACTACCACGGGATTACGCGGGCTTGCGACACAGTGATCTCCAGGGATGGGCGGTTTGTGTACTTTGCAAATCGGGACAAGGACTTTCTTTATAGCTTCCATGCCGATGTGAAGACGGGAGCGCTGACGCCGATGACGCGGTCGAACTGCGGGGGAAAGATTCCGCGGAACTTTGTGCTGGATCCGACGGAGCGGTGGATGCTGGTGGCGAACCAGGATTCGGGCTGGATCAGCGTGTTTGCGCGGAACCCGGAGACGGGTGTGTTGGCCGAGACGGGGAAGAACTTCGCGGCCGGTACGCCGATGTGCATTCTGTTTTAAAGGCAGCTTTCAGGTCTCAGCCTTCAGCTTTCAGCTTGCGCAGGTCTCAGAAGCGAGATCCGTGCGCGTGTCTTTTGCAGGGGCTAAAGCCCAATGCCCTTTTTCGGATGTGCTTTCGGCACGACTAAACAGCTTGCTGAAAAAGTCCGAACGAAAAGCGAATCCGGCGAAGGAGGGGTTAGCAGGGGCTAAAGCCCGACTCATTCTGCTGACTCTATTGGCCCGGCTGAAGCCGTGCCGTTGTTACAAGACCGCTCGGTGGAGTTTTTCAGCAAGCTGTAAAGTCGTGCCCTGATACAGAGCTCCAATTGCGGACTGGGGCGCTCAAGCGGGATGGCCAAACGTGCGCGTTTGGCGATCGAGTCCATATACCATCGGAAGATGGCGTTGGTTGAAGCGAACTCATTGACGAAAAGCTATGCGCGGGGGATTGGGGCGGGAGCAAAGACGCGCGCGGTGGTGGACGGAGTTTCGCTCACAGTCGAAGAGGGCGAGACGCTGGGGTTGGTGGGCGAGTCGGGATCGGGGAAGTCAACGCTGGCGCGGATGGTTCTTGGGCTGGTGAAGCCGACGAGCGGGACGGTGCGCGTGGGCGGTGTGGATGTGGCGCGGGCCACTGGGGCGGAGATGAAGCGCGTGCGTCGCGAGATGCAGGCGGTGTTTCAGGATCCGTATGGGGCGCTCGATCCGCGGATGAAGGTGCTGGAGATTGTGACGGAGCCGCTGGTGATTCATGGGGTTCAGGGTTCAGGGTTCAGGGGTCAGGGGTCAGAGAACAGAGATCAGATATCAGGGGAGATAGAGCAGGGATCAAGCGTCGCGGGCATGCGGGCGAGAGCGGCAGAGTTGTTGCGCGAGGTGGGGATGGAGGAGTCAGCGCTGGGGCGGTATCCGCATGAGTTCAGCGGCGGGCAGCGGCAGCGGATCAACATTGCGCGGGCGCTGGCGCTGCGGCCGAAGCTGCTGGTGCTGGATGAGCCGGTATCGGCGCTAGACGTGAGCGTGGGGGCGCAGATTGTGAACCTGCTGAGGACCTTGCAGCGGGAGCGCGGGCTGACTTACTTGTTCATCTCGCACTCGATGCCGCTGGTGCGGTACCTGAGCACGCGGATTGCGGTGATGCAGGGCGGGCGGCTGGTGGAGACGGGCGAGGCGGAGGAGTTGTGTGCGCGGCCGAGGGAGGCGTACACACGGCAACTGATTGAGGCTACGCCGGAGCTGCCTGCGGGTGTGTAAAGAGAGATAAAGCTGGGGTTCGTTTTATCCCACCCTTGCGGCAAAAAACAAAGTCGCCGCAAGGATGGGGCACCCAGCCGTATGGCAGGGCCGCTATTTCGGTTGGGGCGTAGCTGCGGGGGCTGCCGGAGCCGCAGCGGCCGGTGGATTTGCCGGAGCGGCAGCAGCGGCAGGAGCGCCGGTTGGCGCAGCCTTGGCCGGTGTGGCGCCAGCTGCGGGACTCGGTGGCGGGATGAACTGGGCGGGTGGGTGGGTGGCACTGCCGGCAGGCGGCCCAGCGGGCATGCCGGGCATCGGACGTCCTCCGGGCATACCACCCATGGGCGGGCGAGCAGGCATCGCCGGCATTTCGGTTACGTCCACAAGCTCGACATCGAAGATGAGATCGGCCTTGGGCGGGATGCCGGGATTCTTGGGATCGTTGGTGGGACGGCCGCGGGCTCCATAAGCAAGCTGCCAGGGGATAAATATGCGGCGCTTGCCACCGATCTTCATTCCTTCAAAGCCCTGATCCCAGCCTGGGATCACGCGGCCCATGCCCTGGATGAAGCGAATGGGCTGGCCGGCCTCCTGCTTCGGTTTACCATCCGGGCCCATGACGGGCTTGCCGGTGCTGTCAATTACCGGGGCTGCGGGGTGGTCGTGAGATGAGTCGAACTTGCGGCCATCGGCGGCAAGCCAGCCGGTGTAATGCACCTGGTAAACCTTGTATGGCTCGGCGACTGCGCCGGTGCCGATCTTTACGTCTTGATATTTCTCGGAGAAGGCAGTCCTGAGGATCCCCCTGACCGGGGGAACGCCGGGCGGGAGCTTGATGCCGGAGGCGGCCGGGGCAGCGGCATGGGCCATAGGTTTGGCTGCGGTTGTGGAGGCGGGCTTGGACGCTGTTTGCGCGGCGACGCCGGCAGCGGACACAAGGAGAGCGGCAAGAAGGGCACGTTTCATGTGAATGGACAACTCCAGTACTCTCAGACGGATTTATCGAGACGGGTGTTTCTAGACGGGAGTTTATCAGGGGACAGGCGGGTGCTGGGAGCGGGATCGTTTCCCACCCTTTTCACAAACAACGTGAAAAGGATGAAGCACGCTATTTTTTCTTACATAGAAGATCGGGCCATCGCCCTTGATAGAAGTCCTTATGTTTCTTTATCTGGCGTTTCGTACACTGACGCATGGCCCCCGTGCTTATTCACATACTCAGGATCTGTTGGCTGCCTGTGGCCTCGTTCTTTGCAGGCGTTTTGAACACCATAGCCGGCGGCGGATCGTTTCTGTCGTTGCCGGCGCTTCTGGCAAGCACCACGGCGGCGGGAGTGGGGGCGGTGACGGCGCAGGCCACGAATACGGTGGCGCTTTGGCCGGGGCAGCTTACTTCGCTGGTGGCATTCCGGCAGCAACTGCGAGCGTATGGGTGGAAGCTGGCTCCGCTGGGCATTTCATCGGGGGTGGGAGGCTGGATAGGTGGCCAACTGCTGCTGCATACGGGGAACAAGTTCTTCAGGGAATTGCTGCCGTGGCTGCTGCTGTTTGCCGCGGTGATGTTTGTGCTGAGCTTTCCGCTTGGGAAGTGGCTGGCCACGCTGTCGGGCGGGAAGCGCTACGAGGTTGCGCTGATTGTGGGGATGGTGGTGGTGAGCGTGTATGTGGGCTACTTTGGCGCGGGCGGCGGTTTTCTGGCGATGGCGCTGTTTGGGTTCTGCGGGGTGCACGACATCCACGAGATGAATGCGCTGAAGGTGCTTACGGCCGCGGTATCGATCGGGATTCCTTCGGTGTCGTTCATGATTGCGGGACGCGTGGCATGGCAATTCTGCCTGGTGATGGCGGTGCTTGCGGCAGTGGGTGGATACCTGGGCGCGCACTACAGCCGCAAGGTGAACCAGACGGCGATGCGGCGGGCGGTGGCGGCGATCGGGTTTATTACGGCGGGGTATTTTTTCCTCGACAACTATCTGTATCACCCGTAGATGTATTCCTGGATTTGACTGGTTGATCGGGTCCCCCGCAGGGGCTAAAGCCCCGCATAATTCTTGGGGGTGTTGATGGCCCGGCTGAAGCCGTGCCGTTGTTACAAAGCGAGAACGCTTGCTGGGCTCCCACCCATTCCGCAAGGTTATCAAGAAGCAGGTCCTTCAACTCCGGTCACCGAGGCGACCTTCGCTCAGGAGGATGGGGCGCAGCCCTTCAATGACTGGGAGCGGATTACCCGGATGGGTCGGGCGCGTCAGTTGGCTTTGACGCGGGTTTCGGTGCCGTGGGCCATGGCAGTCCAGTGGACGCCGTCGGTGGAGAACTCCTGTCGGAAGTCGATGCGGTCGGCGGAGAGAAAGACATTGACAACGCGGAAGAAGGTGGTCTTGTCGCCCTCGCCGGTCTGCCAGGGGAAAGTCCATGTGTTTCCTTCGAGGATGAGCTGGCCTTTGCCGGGCTCATCACCGAGCGGCGGAATCTGATAGCTGGTGTAGATGCCGTTCTTTCCGGTGTAGGTAAAGACGATGAGCACCTTTGATATGCCGTCGACGTATTGGTTGCAGGCCAAGTAGCCGCCATCTTTCCAGCAGGCGTTGCGAAGGGTGGTCTGCTCGTGCAAGGCCTTGCTGTGTGCGGTGTCGAAATGGTCGATGGTCACAGTCCAGGTTCCGGCATAGGCCCAGAGGGGGTCGATGTCGGCGGTGGGGGAAGGCAGGATGGCAGTTTGAGCGGGAGCTGAGACGGCGAAAGAAAGGACAGCGAGGGAGACAGAGCAGAACAGAGCGTGGACCGGGACCGGGTGTTTCATTGGGGGACCTCTGGAATTGGGCCCATGGCGGAGATTTGCCATTTGCCGGAATGGGGCGATGGTAGCGGAAACGGGGCGGGGATGACGATGAAAATCAACCGGCCAGCATCCCGGCCAGCAACGCTGTGCGCGGGGCGAGGTGGTGGATGAGGATGGACTCGTTGGATGCGTGTGCTCCTTCACCAACCGCGCCCATGCCGTCGAGGGTGGGAATGCCGAGGGCGGAGGTGAAGTTGCCATCGGAAGCTCCGCCAACGGCAGCCTCAGGGAGTGCGTAGCCAAGCTCGGCGGCGAGGGCCTGAGCGCGGCGGTAGAGCTGGACGGTGCCGCGGGTGCGCTCCATGGGAGGGCGATTGATGCTGCCGGTTAGGGTTAGCGAACAGCGCGGGTCGGCTGTTTTGAGTGACGCGAATCGACGTTCGATGCGCGGGCCGTCGGTCTTGCGGGCGATGCGGACGTCGATTTCGGCCCAGGCGTGGGCGGGGATGACATTGGTAGCAGAGCCGCCGCCGACGGTGCCGACGGTGACGGTGAGGCCTCGCGGGAGATCGGTGAAGTTGGAGACAGATTCGATGAATCGGGCGAGCTCGCGGATGGCGCTTGCGCCTTTTTCAAAGTCGAGGCCGGCGTGGGCTGCGACACCGGTGACATCGATGCGCCAGTTGCCGGTGCCTTTGCGGGCGGTTTTGTAGGCGAGGCCTTTGGCTGGCTCGAGGACATAGACAGCGGCAGATTGGGCGGCGAGCCGCTCGGTGATGGGGCGCGAGACTGGGCTGCCTACCTCTTCGTCGGGATTGAGCAGCAGGATGATTTCGCGCTGAAGCAGGCTGGCTTCGGCGAGCATCTCGATGGCGGTGAAGGCCATGGCGACGCCGGCCTTCATGTCGAGGATGCCGGGGCCTGCGAGGCGGCCATCGGCGATGCGCCATGGCATGGAGCGGAGGGTGCCGATGGGCCAGACGGTATCGAGGTGGCCGAGAAGGAGGAGCGGTTGGGCGGAGGGTGATTTGGAGCGTGGACCGAAGCGGGCTTCCAGTACGTCGCCGAATGCGCGTTGGCGATGAAGCTTGATGCGGCCACCGAGGGCCTTGGCTTGCGATGCGGCGAGGGCCATGCAGCGGTCGACGGCGGCTTTGTCGGCGGAGGGGGATTCGGATTCGACGAGGCGGCGGAGGAGTTTGAGGAGGGCCGGTTGCTTGCGGCGTGCTCCGGCGAGCAGGGCGCGCATGGGAACGGACGAAGCGGGAGAATTATCCGGGGAAGTATCCGGGAAGGTATCCGGGGAAGAATACAAAGGGGGTCACCTCGCGGGCTGGTGGGTGGAGTTTGTTGCAGGCACGGACTGATTCTACGACGGTTAGGGATGTGGCTGGGTGGAATGCAAGGGAAATGGCCGGGATGAGGGAAAAATGAAGACCATGGTGTGGCAAAAATGCCACAGGTACGGAAGGGAGGGTTGCGTCTAATCTAACGTTTCCGTCATTTTTCGGATAATTTTCTCGGCAGTTCTTTGGAGCGCATTCTTGGCCAACCTGGCTCACCTGGAGCAGACGATTGCAGGGCCTCTTGAGTTTTCAGGGGTGGGGCTGCACTCCGGCGCTCCTGTGACGATGCGGATGCTGCCCGCGCCGGCGGGATCGGGGATCGTTTTCCGGCGGACGGATCTGGACAACTTTGAGATTCCGGCCAACGGGCGGAACGTGGCGAAAGTGAGCTACGCGACGAGCCTGATGCGGCAAGGCGTGCTGATACAGACGACCGAACATTTGCTCTCGGCATTGATTGGCATGGGCGTGGACAACGTGATCATCGAAGTGGACAACCTGGAGTTGCCGATCCTGGACGGGAGCGCGCTGCCGTATGTGCAAGCGTTCCTCAACGTGGGGATTCGTACGCAGCGACGCAGGCGCGAGACGATTCGCGTACTCAAGCCGGTTGAGGTGCGCGAGGGGAAGAAGTTCATCGGGGTTTATCCGGGATCTGGATACAGCATCCAGTACACGATTGAGTTTCCAGCGCCGATTGGGCGGCAGAGCGCGTGCGTGGATCTGGCGACAGAGTCGTATGGGGAGTTCATTTCGCCGGCGAGGACGTTTGGGTACAAGGCGGACGAGAAGAAGCTGCGCGACATGGGCTTGATTCGCGGGGCGTGCGCAGAGAACGCGATCATCCTGGGAGCGAAGGGGCCGGAGAACGGGCCGCTGCGGTTTGACGATGAGTACGTGCGGCACAAGGTGCTGGATTTGATTGGGGACCTGGCGCTGGCGGGGCGACGAATTGAGGGACACGTGGTGGCGGAGCGTGCGGGGCACGCGATGCATACGGCCCTGGTGTCTCGGCTGATGAAGGACCGTTCGGCGTGGGAGCTGGCGAACGTTCCGGTTCCGGAGGCTCAGATAGAAGGGCCGGAAGCGGCTGAGCTGACTGATAGCGACTTATCGGGGGCGGCGCTGCAAGGGGCTTAAAGGCGGGGAACAGGGGTTAGTGATTAGGGAATAGTGATTAGGGGTTAGTGTCTGGGCGCGGGTGCAGATGGGCGAGATCTGGCGCCGTCCCGACGGGACTCAATTCAATCCAGGCCAGGTATCCCCCGCGTTGAAACGCGGGGGATACCAATGCTGCGCCTACGGCGCGATGAAGGTGCGAAAAATCAATTCACAGTGAGGGTGCCGACGGTGGTCAGGTTGGACTGGACCGAGGAGTTGCCGAGATAGACGGTGTAGATGCCGGGAGAGACGGTCCAGGTTTCGGTGTTGGTGTTCCAGTAGGACATGGGGTGGGAGGAGTCGTTCTGGTCGACTTCGATGGTGACCTGCTGGGAGGCGCCGGCGTTGAGTGGGACTTTCTGCCAGCCGACGAGGCGCTTGGGTGGTTCGTTAAGCCCGGCGGGCAGGCCGAGGTAAACCTGGGGGACTTCAGCGCCGGCGCGGGCGCCCGTGTTGGTGAGGGTGAAGGTGACCTGGAAGTTGGGGTTGGCCGCGGAGTTGAGATTGCTGACCAACTGGGCTTTGGTCATGGTGAAGGTGGTGTACGAGAGGCCGAAGCCGAAGGGGAACCACGGGGTGAGGTTGTTGGCGTCGAAGTATTTGTAGCCAACGTTGAGGCCTTCGGTGTAGTTGACAGGGAAGGTCGAGCCATCGGCTGGCGGCTGCGGAACGGTGGGGCGGGGGAGCTGAGCGTCGCTCATGGGGAAGGTGACGGGCAGCTTGCCGGAAGGGTTGGTTTTGCCGAAGAGCAGATCGGCGATGGCGGGACCACCGTTTTGGCCGGGGTACCAGGCCTCGAGCAGCGCGCCTGCCTGGCTGGCGGATGGGACATAGACAGGGCCGCCGTTTTCAAGCACGACGATGGTGTTTGGATTGGCCGCGACGATAGCCGCAACGAGCGCGTCCTGCGATCCGGGGTATGTAATCTGGGCCTGATCGATGGTGCGGATATCGATGCTGGGCTGGTCCATGCCCTCGCTTGACCATACTGTGACGAAGACGATGGCCACTTGGGAGGACCGCGCCAGCGCGGCGGCGTAGGATGGATCGCTGCCGCCGCCGTTATTGAATGTGACGGTGGCGTTGGGGGCCATGGCTTGTATGGCCTGCAGAGGCGAAGAAGGATCCCAGATAACCGAGGACCAGCAGGGCGGGCAGGGCGTTCCTGTGGAGATTTCAACTCCGTTTGTAGATACCTGTGCTGAACCGCCTCCAGTAAGCACATACGAGTCGGCGTGGTTGCCGATGACGGCGATGGACTTGATGGTTGAGGCGTTCAAGGGAAGCAGGTTGTTGTTGTTCTGAAGCAGGACTGCGCCGGACTCCTCTAGTTCCTGGGCGACGGCGGCATCGGCGGCGAAGGGAACGGGCTGGATGTTTTGAGGATTGTCAAAGAGGCCGACGGCATACATGGCGCGGAGGATTCGCGTAACCATGTTGTCGAGGCGCGACTGCGGGACCTGGCCGTTGGTGATGGCGGCGCCAAGCGACGCGAAGTACTGCTGGTTGGGCTGCTCCTGGTCGAGTCCGTTGAGGGCCGCGTTGACGGTGGATTGAGTCGCCCACCAATCGGACATGACGAAGCCGGGGAAGTTCCAATCGCCTTTGAGCACCTGGTTGAGTAGATACTCGTTCTCGCAGTCGTATTGCCCGTTGGTGAGGTTGTAGGAGCACATGACGGACTGTACGTTGGAGTCCTTGATGCCGATTTCGAAGGCGAGCAGGTCGGTTTCGCGGCCGGAGCGCTCGTCGATGATGGCGTTGGCCAGGGTGCGGCCTGACTCCTGATCGTTGAAGGAGAAGTGCTTGATGCCGCCGATAACGTGCTGCGCCTGGATTGCGTTGATGTGGGCGGCGGTGATTTTGCCGGCGAGGAAGGGATCTTCGCCCTTGGTCTCAAAGGTGCGGCCGTCGCGCGGCTCGCGGCCGATGAGGTTGATGTTGCCGCCGAGGTTGACGTTGATGCCGTAGTCGGCAAGCTCGGTGCCGATGATGTTGCCGTACTTGGTGGCTTCGTTGAGATCGAAGCTGGCGGCGTTGGCGATGGAAGAGGGAAGTGCAGTGGCGGGACCAACGCCGTTGCCAACGCCGACGCTGCCGTCGGCGAGGTAGAGCTCGGGGATGCCGAGACGCGGAATGCCAGGAACATAGCCGGCTGCGCCGAGTGGGACGGTGTAGCCGTAGGTGAGATTTGTGGTCACGCCGCCCTGCACGAGCTGGAGTTTCTCAGCCTGGGTCATGAGGGTGAGCATGGCGGCGGCGCGGGTGTCGGGCGTTTGGCCGGCGCCGAGTCCGGGCGTGGCTGGGCCGGTGAGCGCGATGGTTTGGGTGGGCGTTGCGGAGTTGTCAGTGACGGTGAGCGTGGCGGAGCAGTTGGCGACGGTGGATGGATTGAATGTGACGTAGATGGAGCAGGCCAGGCCGGCGGCGAGCGTGGAGGCGCAGGCGTTTGCGCCGGTGGTGACGGCGAAGGACGAGGCGTTTGAGCCGGAGAGCGCGATTGACGAGATCTGGAGCGGGGCGGTGCCGATATTTACCAGTTCAAATGGCCATGCGGCGCTCGTGGTCCCAGTCATCTGGCCACTAAACGTGTAGGAGGTGGCATTGAGCGAGGCGATGGGCGCAGAGTTCGAGCCACCTGAGCCTGATGCGGGCCTACCGCAGGAGGAAAGCAGAAGAGCGGCTGGGAGCAAGCAGGAGAGTGCGGTCCGCACTGTGATCAAGTTGAGAGAGATGCGACTGTGGCTGGAATCGTTCCTCGGAAGGAGAAAGGCGCGAAGAAAACAACAAAACATAGAGCCCTCACAGAAACCCGGAGTGAATGAACCCAACATGATAGCCCCTGGAGAGAGCGAGTGCATTGTGATGCACGTATCGAGATAGTGAACTTTTTGGCTATTTGTTGATGGGGGCGGGATTGACGGCGAGAGGGGATGGCGCTAGAGTCAGGGGCAGATACCGGATTTGGTCGCCTACACCATCCCGCGTTGTCGTCCAACAGCCCAGAGCTCCGGCTCGGCCCTCTGGAACGCGCGGAATGTCCCAGCAAAACAAAGAGATATGCACGATGGTCGTGCGCGGCTTTCTGTGTTTTTTGGCCTGCCAGGTTTTGCGGGGCAAGGCGCGTTGATGCCTGCTAACCGCAGTGCCGATGAAGTTTTGTGTTTCCGCCCGGAAGTTGCCAGCGACTGCAGCAGCCGGAATCTAATCAACGCTTCATAACGGAGTGGAGGCTACCGATTCCTTTGAAGATTGCCCTCGAGATCACGCCCAACCTTGAGCCGCTGTTCGGGACTCGCGATGAAAACCTCAGGCTGATGGAAGACAAGCTCGGTGTGCGGATCGATCTGCGCTCCGACGCTGTGCACGTAGAGGGACCGGACGAGGGAGTGGCGCGGGTGGAGCGCATCTTCCAGGATTTTGAGGCGCTTCGAAAACAAGGGATCAATCCGCACAACGGCGAGCTGAACGGGATGCTGCGGATGGTGACGGCTGATCCGCTGACGACGCTGAAGTCGCTGGCCGACAGCGGCAAGCAGCGCTCGGCGGGTGTGAAGCGGACGGTGCAGCCGCGGTCGCCAAATCAGCGCAAGTACATTGAGGCGATCGAACAAAACGATATGACGTTTGGCGTGGGCCCGGCGGGTACCGGCAAGACGTACCTTGCGGTGGCGATGGCCGTGTCGGCCTTCAACGCGAAGAAGGTGAGCCGGATAGTGCTGGTGAGGCCGGCGGTGGAAGCGGGCGAGAAGCTGGGCTTCTTGCCGGGCAGCTTGCAGGAAAAAGTTGACCCATATCTGCGTCCGCTCTACGACGCGCTCTACGATTTGCTGGAGCCGGAGAAGGTGGACAAGATGCTGGAGAAGAACGTGATCGAGGTTGCGCCGCTGGCGTTCATGCGCGGGCGCACGCTGAACGACGCGTTCATCATCATGGACGAGGCGCAGAACACGACCATCGAGCAGATGAAGATGTTCCTGACGCGCATGGGCGCGAACTCGAAGGCGGTGATCACGGGCGACATTACGCAGATCGATCTGCCGAACCCGCGCAAGTCAGGGCTGGTGGACGCGATCAACGTGCTGGATGGGGTGGAGGGGATTCAGTTCTGCCACTTTGCGGATGTGGACGTGGTTCGTCATGCGCTGGTGCAGCGGATTGTGCGCGCGTATGAGAGCGTGAAGCCGCAGCAGCAGGAGTTGCCGCTGGGCGTGGGTGAGGCGATCGAAGTTGGTGGGCAAAGCCGCGATGAGGGGCAGCAGGGGCAGGCGGTGCATGTGGCGAAGCCGCAGTAAAGCTACAGCGCGGTAGAACTCCAAACTCCGAAGAACTTGTGCGGCCACCCGTGCAAAGCGTGGTGATGCGATGACCGATTATTCGGGAATGACCGTCAACGAGCGTCTTCACGTTGCCGGAGTCGTCGGTGCGTGGGATCAAGCGGCCAAGAATGAGGATCGAGAGAAGCTGACAGAGATTATGAATCTGGTGGGGCTAGAAGACCAGGCTTCGATCATCATCGAAGCGGAGATCGGGCGCTGGCGATCCCACAAGCCGAAATGAATGACATAATCTGATCTGGCGGAGCGCGAATCGTTGCCTTGTTCTCCCATTGGACGTACGCTAGGTCAGGGACAGAAACCCAGGGAGACGCTCCATGCCGCAACTTGTAGCCATCGATCTCCCTCAGAGTCTTCCCCTTTCTGAACGCGACCGCGCAGTCTTCTTCGAGGCACTGGTTCACCCACCCGAGCCCAACGCGCGATTGCGGCGTGCATTTCTCTCGGCGCGGGAGCGGGTCATCCGTTAAGGAGGCTCTGCGCAACCGCGGGGCTACCGCCTGGTGATTTTTGCAGGGGCTAAAGCCCGGTCATCTTTTTGGGCCTTATCGGCACGACTAAACAGCTCGCTGAAAAAGTCCGAAGGAAAAGCGAAGTCGGCTAAAGGTGGGTTAGCAGGGGCTGAAGCCCGACTCGTTTTGCTGACTTTATTGGCCCGGCTAAAGCCGTGCCGTTGTTACAAAGCCGCTCGGTTGAGTTTTTCAGCAAGCTGTAAAGTCGTGCCCTGATACAGTGCAGGTTTTGCCGATCGTGGACGCGATCGACGCGCGTGCGGCAAAGTTCTACGCCGCACATGGATTCATTTCGCTTCCGGAGTCGATGCGGCTGATTCTGCCGATGCGGACGATCGCTGCGATGATTCAGGCTTAGCGTAGAATTGAAGGTGAATCGGGGCAGTCCGCCACGGCGGACTGCTCCGAGCACGATGATCATCCTCGACCCAGATCTGGAACCTGACCCCGCGACGAAAATGGATTCGCGGAAGCAGAATCCTGCGCGAGCGAGTGAAAGCAAGGCCCCCATCAAAAAGAAGAATGAGATCGATCTGCCGACGGCGCGGACGTTGTCGCGCTATTTGAAGACGGCGCAGGAAGCGGTTGGGCTGATGGGCGAAGTGACGGTTCTGCTGACGACGGATGAGGCGATCCGGGGGCTAAACCGGCGGTTTCGCGGAAAGAACAAGGCAACGGATGTGTTGAGCTTTCCGGCGGAGGATCAGCCAGTCAGCAGGTCAGCGAGTCAGCGGGTAAGTAAGTCAGCAAGTCAGCAAGTCAGCGAGTCAGCGGATGAGCGTGTGGCCGGGGATCTGGCGATCAGCGTGACGACGGCGCTGCGGCAGGCGAATGAGCAGGGACATCCGCTGTGGATGGAGATCAAGGTACTGATTTTGCATGGGCTGCTGCACCTGGCGGGATTCGATCACGAAGTGGATGACGGGAAGATGGCGCGGCGGGAGTTGAAGCTGCGGGCGAAGTTGAAGCTGCCGCAGGGGTTGATTGAGCGGGCGGAAAACGAAGCAGCGAGTCAGCAAGCCAGCAAGTCAGCGGGTCAGCGAGACAGCGAGTCGGCAAGTCAGCGAGTTAGCAAGTCAGCGCGAAGGCGCAAGGCGGTCGCAACAAAGAGGCGGCAAATTTGAGCGCGGCGGCCATAGTCATGGTGCTGGTGTTGGCGGCGGTGTTGACGCTGGCGTCGTATATTCGGCGCGTGTATGCGGAGTTTGGAAAGATTCTGACGCGAGAGATTGAAGAGAATCTCGACGCGTGGGAAGAGCTGATTGAGCCGCACCTGGGGCTGACGCGGGAACATGCGGCGATCTGCGCGGGTGTTCTTGAGCAGCTATCGCTTGCAATCATCGCACTGGAGTTTGGTGCGGTGCTGTTTGATCGCGGGCTGCACCTGGGACGGCCGGGTTATGCAGAGATTGCGCAGGCGGTGCTGGGCGTGGTGCTGGTGGTGGTGGTGTGTGACCAACTGCTGCCGGAGATGCTGTTCAACCGCACGCGCGGGCGGTGGGTGCGGCGGATTGCCTGGGCGATACGCATACTGCTGTGGCTGATGACGCCGATTACGGTGTTTGTGCGGTTCTTCTTTTCTGTGGGCTCATTGAATGAGGTGCCGGCGAGCGCGGAAGAAGAGACGGCGGGTGACGTGGAGGCGCTGCTCGAAGCTGGCGAAGAAGAAGGCATTCTGGAGGAGAGCGATCGCGAGCTGGTGCGGTCGGCGGTGGAGTTTGGCGACATGCTGGTGCGCGAGGTTATGACTCCGCGGCCGAAGGTGTTTGCGGTGCCGGGCTCGCTCACACTGGAGGAGTTTCTTGTCGAGTTGAAGTCTAATAATTTTTCGCGCGTGCCAGTGTATGAGGATTCGTTGGACAACGTGACGGGGATTGCGTTTGCGCATGATCTGCTGCAGATATCGGACGAGGATGCGCGGACGCGTACGGTGAAGGAGATACAGCGACCGGCAGTGTTTGTGCCGGAGACGAAGCGCGGATACGAACTGCTGCGGGAGATGCGCAACGAGAAGCAGCACATGCGCATTGTGATCGACGAGTATGGCGGTGTGGCTGGTTTGGTGACGATTGAGGATTTGTTGGAGCAGATCGTGGGCAACATTCGCGACGAGCACGAGGTGGAGACGCCGATCGAGGAGCCGCAGCGCGAGGCGGACGGTGTGTGGGTGGTTCCGGGGAGCTTTCCGGTAGACCAGTTGCCCGATCTGTTTGGCGAAGAGGTGGAAGTGGGTGATGCGTACGAGGCCACCACGCTGGGCGGGCTGGTGAGCGAGGTTGAGGGGCGGATTCCGCATGCGGGCGAGGTGGTGCTGCTGGACGATGGACTGCGGATTGAAGTGGTGGCGTCGACGGATCGCAGGGTGGAGCGGGTTAGGGTGTTTCCGCCGGTGGAGAAAGTGCAGGGAACAGGGAACAGGGAGTAGGGCGCAGAGAATCGAGATTTCAGCCGAATGCACATCAGGAATGGGGCTAGAATACGGATATGAGCACGCTCCTTCGATTTGAATCCATCTCGTTGCCGCGTAGCATGGCTCTGGACCCCGTCCTGTCAGATGAGGAGTTCGAAGCCTTTTGCATCAGAAACGAGGATGTTCGGGTTGAACGCACGCGCGAAGGAGCGATCCGCATGAATCCTCCCACAGGGGTACTTACAGACGACGGCAACTCCGAGATTAACCACCAGCTTCGTAGTTGGTGGCATACGCACAACAAGGGTCGCGTTCTGGGATCGAATGCGGGGTTCTTCCTTCCTGACAGCTCGATGCTGAGCCCGGATGCCGCTTATGTCACTGGCGAGCAATTGAAGGGCGTGACGAAGCAGCAGTTGACTGGGTTTCTTCGGGTTTGCCCTGCATTTGTAATTGAGTTGCTGTCCTCGTCCGACAGCGTGGCTGCAACCGGCGAGAAGATGGAGCGCTGGATCGCGAACGGCGCGCAACTGGGCTGGCTGGTCGATCCTTCCCGGCAGATGGTCACGATTTACCAGACCGGGCGGCAACCTGTTGAGAGTTCAGCGCTCAAGGTGGATGGGTGTGGGCCCGTCGAAGGGTTCTCGCTCGACCTAGCCAAGGTTTGGCGGTGCTACGAGGTTCCTGAAGAGTAGTTCCTGGAGTTGCCCCGACCGCCAATTTACTCCACCTTCTGCGCGCGCCACTCTTCTGCGGTGAGTTCCCAAATCTCTGAGGGTTGGCGGCCGGAGACGTAGCTGGCTTCTTCGGTGCCGATGACGCGCATGGCGTGTTTGAGTGAGATGCGACGCGAAGCGGTGTTGGCGATGGCTTTGCAGACGCGCAGGTTGGGCTGACCAAGTACGTCGAACCAGAAGTCGTTGGCCCAGGCGCAGGCTTCGGTCATGAGGCCGTGGCCCTGATGGCGCGGGTCGAGCCAGAATCCGCGATTGTGAGACTCGCCGAACTTGAGGCCGAGAAAGCCGATGATGCGATCGGGATCGATGGCGAGGCGGAGGGTCCAGTTGAAGGATTCGCCGCGTGCGGATTCGGGGAGTGCGATGTCGCGAACGTACTGGAGCGCGCCGCCGGGCGGGTAGGGCCAGGGGACAATGTCGCGCAGGAACCGAACGATCTCCCACTGGGGAAAGAGCGCCTGGATCTGGCCGGCGTCTTCGAGCGCTAGCGGGCGGAGGATGAGACGCTGGGTGCGGCCTTCGTTTTTTGTGGGATCAGGCGGCATGGGAAAGATGATAGCAATGGGGCGGGGATTGGGTTGAGTTTGCCGGTTGTTTCGTGGTACGAACTTGTTCCGTCCCACCCTTGGCGCAGGAAACAAAGATGCGCCAAGGATGGGCCCGCTAGATTTGCAGGGGCTGAAGCCCGTTGTTCTTGTGAGTCTCTTTTGGCCCGGCTAAAGCCGTGCCGTTGTTACAAAGCAGTTGGCGGGGTTGGGTAAGCGGATTCCGACCCTTGGCGCAGGAAGCAAAGACGCGCCAAGGATCGGGCACCCTCACATTTTGGGTTGGTTGAGAAGGGCGGGTAGAGAGTTGTCGGCTCCCACCCTAACCGCGAAGAACTGCGGTTAGGATGGGGCACCCGGCATTCCGGAGAGGCTTCAGGCGATAATGAAAGATAGGAGCAAGAGACTGCATTGAAATCTGGATTTGTTGCCATACTGGGCCGGCCGAATGCCGGGAAAAGCACGCTGTTGAACGCACTCACCGGCGAGAAGGTTGCTATTGTTTCGCCCAAGCCACAGACGACGCGGAACCGGATTGCGGGCGTGGTGGAGGTGGCGGCGAAGAAGGGCCAGCATCCGGCGGCGCAGATTGTGTTTGTGGACACGCCGGGGGTGCACAAGCCAGGGACGCAACTGGACCGGCGCATGCTGCAGGAAGTGTACGAGGCGCTGGAGACGCGCGACCTGGTTCTGGTGCTGATGGATGCGACGCGGCGGGTGCAGTTGGCGGAAGCGGACGATCAGGAGGAAGAGAAGAAGCGCGATGTGTGGACGAGCGAGGATGATTTTCTGTTCGGGTTGATCCGCAAGCTCGACTGCCCGGTGTTTCTGCTGCTGACCAAGATCGATCTTGTGTCGAAGGATCGGCTGCTGCCGCTGATCGAACAGTTGACGCGGCAATACGAGTTTGCGCAGGTGATTCCGATCAGCGCGCGGAAGCGAGACGGACTCGACCTGCTGATGCGCAGGATTGTGGACGTGTTGCCGATAGGCGAGCGGTATTTTCCCAAGGACCAGTACACGGATCAGCCGCAGCGGTTCATGGTGGCTGAGCTTATTCGCGAGAGCATTCTGACGGAGACGGGCGAAGAGGTTCCTTACGCGTCTGCGGTGGTGATTGAGACGTATGAGGAGCCGGAGATTCGGCCTGAGAGCGCCAAGAAAAAGAAGAGCGCGGCGCCGGTGCGGCTACCGTTGACGAGGATTGCGGCGGCGATCTACTGCGAGCGGGATGGGCAGAAGGCGATTCTGATTGGCAGGGCCGGGTCCAAGCTCAAGGAGATTGGCACGACGGCGCGGCGGAAGATTGAATCGCTGCTGGGGACGCGGGTTTATCTCGAACTGCATGTGATTGTGGAGCCGAACTGGCGCGAGTCGAAGGTATTTGTTGAGCAACTGGACTGGCGCAATCAGTTGGAGCGGATTGCGATGACGCAGGTAACGGAGCGGCCCGATCTGGGGGAAGTTGAGGCAGGCGGGGAAGTAGCTGGCGAATAGGTCCGGGAATCAGGTTCAAGCTTGAGTGGCGACCGGGCGGGCCGCTAAAAGAAGCTCAGGCGCCGCGAAGTGAGCCGCGGCCGCTGGATTTGACAGCGTACATGCGGGAGTCGGCTGCGCCGATGATGGCGTGGACGGTAGCGCCGTCGGCGGGAGCGGTGGCGATGCCGAGACTGGCCATTACGCTCAGCAGGATGCCGTTCTTCATGCGGAAGCGCGTCTCCATCAGAGTGCCCAGTACAGACGAGGCCTGGAACGCGGCGACAGCGGCGGAGGTGTCGGGCATGAGGATGACGAACTCGTCGCCGCCATAGCGAAAACAGAGGTCCTGGGGACGGCTTAGTTGCTGGAGGCGGCGGCCAGTATGGGCGAGAAGTTCGCTGCCGATCAGATGGCCGTGGATGTCGTTGACTTCCTTGAAGCGATCGAGGTCGAGGAAGGCGAGGCTGACGGGTGTGCCCTTGGCAATGCAACGCTTAAGTTCCCGATCGAGCACATGGTAGAGGTGGCGAGCGTTGAAGAGGCCGGTGCAGTCGTCGGTGATGGTGAGCTGCTGGATGCTGGTGACGTCGTGGGCGTTCTCGATGGCGATGGCGGCATGGTCGGCGAGGATGTGAAGAAAAGCGATGGTGTAATCGGTCATCTGATCGGCGCGGGGATTGATGATCTCGATGACTCCATGGGTTCCCTTGCGGCCACGAAGAGGCAGCGCGATGACGGAGCGGACGCGGCCAGCGTGGGCGGCATCGTTCGCCTTGAGGCGCGGATCGTCATCGCCTTTGGTCACGATGAGGGTTTCGCCGTGTTCGGCGACCCAGCCCGCGGGCCCTTCTCCAACCTTGACGCGCAGGCCACGGAGGGCCTCCTGCTCGCCCCCGGCGGCGATGGCGTAGTAAAGCTCGCCGGCCGATTGGTCGAGGATGAGCAGAGTCCAGAGATCGGCCTCGATGATGCGCTCCATGTGCTCGAGGATGGTGCGGAGGATGGTGTCGAGGTCGAAGCTGGATGTGAGCGAACGCGCCAATTGATGAAAGACGAGCAGATCCTCAAGCGGGATTCGGCCTTGCGTGTTCTTCGTCATCCAGGGGCCCCAGCGAGCGAAATCCGGTGTGGTTTGCTACACAAGAATACGAGATCGTCATGGGGATTGTTTCGTTGTTTCGCTGGAAAGACACGGAGGATGGCAGGGCGCGCGGGAATAGCCCGGTTTAGCCGCCGATGTGGACCATGGAACGCGAGGGCTTGAGGAATCCGGGCTCGCCGATGTGGTGGCGCGCTTCCTTACCCTGGACAATGCGGTGGATGTAGCTGCTCAGTTCTTCATCGGATTCGCCGGCGCGCATGTGGCCGTAGAGGTCGTGCTCCACCTGGGAGAAGAGGCAGGTGCGGACCTTGCCGTCAGAGGTGAGCCGTACACGGCTGCATGCTCCGCAAAACGCCTGGGTAACGGGGGCGATGATTCCGATCTCCCCCGGGCCGTCGGAAAAGCCGTAGCGGCGTGCGGTCTCAGAGGGTTCATTGGGGGCGAGCTCAATGAGGGGCAGGATGCGGCTGATCCGCAGGACGATTTCCTTGAGGGGGACGACGATTTCGGGGGTCCAGAGGCGGCCTTCTTCGAGGGGCATGAACTCGATGAAGCGGACGACGACGTCTTCGCGGCGGGCGAAGTGGGCGAAGCCTTCGACCTGGTCATCGTTGAAGCCGCGGAGCAGGACGCAGTTGATCTTGACCGGGGTGAGCCCGGCCTCGCGGGCGGCGCGGACGCCGCGCAGAACTGTCTCAAAACTGCCCGGGATTCGGGTAATGCGCTCGAATGTGGGTGCATCGACGGCGTCCATGCTGACGGTGACGCGATGGAGGCCGGCGTCACGGAGCGGGACCGCGAGGGACTCGAGGAGGTGGCCGTTGGTGGTGAGTGCCAGGTTGAGCGGTTCGCCGTGAATGGTGCGCAGGCTGGCGAGCTCGCGGACAAGATCGATGAGGCCGCGGCGCAACAGCGGCTCGCCGCCAGTGAGGCGAACTTTGGTGACGCCGAGAGAGACGAAGAGACGGATGAGGCGGAGGTACTCGTCGATGCCGAGTTCGGGATACTGTGCGCCGACTTCCCCGGTTCGGCAGTAAACACACTTGTAGTTGCAGCGGTCGGTGATGGAGACGCGCAGGTCGTGGATGACCCGGCCATGGCTATCAGTGAGGCGGGGCTGCGCGGCTACTGAATCGGCAATTGGGGAAATGGCGGCCATCAGCAGACATCAGTCTACAGCGAAGGAGACGAAATGGGTTAACGAACAGTAGCGACGCGCTTTATTGAGGCGCGGCACTTTGAATCGAGATCAGTCGAGGCGCGGGGTGCCGCGGCGGAGAACCATGCCGGCAATGCCGCAGACGATGATGATGAGCACGGCAACGGCGAAGTAGTAGGCGATGGGGTGCGCCCAACCGGGGGAGTAGGTGAGATCCTGGCCGACCCAGAGCAGCAGGATGGTGGCGATTACGGCAAACTGGCCAGCGATTACGAGGAAAGTGTGGCCAAGGTCGCGCCGCTTGTCGAGAGCCTCGACCTGGTCGGGTGTGAGGTTGCGCTCTTCGGGGGGAAGCAGGGGGTTGGCCATCGTACACTCCTCAAGTTTTGTTGCGGGGAATCATTAGCGGGCGCAGGGCGCGCCGCATTGCATGATTTTAGAGTATTTGTGGCCTTTGCCGCCACCTCGATATGAGGGCAATTACGGCGGCACTTTGGAGAGCGGCGGAGGGCGGTTGGTGCCAAATGGGGGCAGCTGCTGCTAATCCGTCAGAAACGCGATCGACTGGAGCTGTGTGATTTCGAATGGCTTGCGGCAGCGGACGTTGGAGCAGGCCAGCTTGTCGTCGCGGCGAACCATATAGGACTGTGCCTTGGCGAAGCGGGCGCGGTCGCGCTCATCGGCGTTGCGGGGCAGTTGGGCGCGCTTGCGGCGGACGATCCAGGTGACCTTGTATTCGCCGGCCTGACCGCATTTGGGGCAGGTGATGGTGTGGTTTCTCGACTCGGTGGTTTCGTTAAAAAACTCTCGCTCTTCCATGGTTCCAAGCCTTCCCAGGGGTGCTGCGGGCGTGAGGCGGGGCAAGTGGTGCGAGCCGGGCCTTTCGCTCGAACTCAATCTCATCCATACTCTTCCTTGGACTAAGGAAACGCAAGGGATGAGGAAGGCCTGAAGGACCAGAGTGCGGGATCAGAATTGGGGATCAGGGAAACGGGCGAGATTAGAGGAAGGCAATCGGAGTGGAAAGAGAACCGAAGGCACAGGTATGAAGAAGCGGAAGAAGGATGTATTTTCGGCGACGAAGGCGGTGAAGGCGCTGGCGCGGGAACGTGTGGGCCAGCCGAAGGCTTCGCGGGTGATAGTGCCGAAGGCGAAGGTGGAGCGGGAGCCTGGGGCGGAGGCGGCGAGAGGGGCAAAGCATAAGGAGAAGCTGGAGACTCTGATCGAGCGGGAAGAGTAGAGGCCTGCGCCCCGGCGCATAAGCCCAATGAAGCGAGTATTCTGGTGTTCGATTTCGAGAGGGGATCGTAACCCGATGACTCTTCATGCTCATTCAGGGTCAAATTCCGAAGTGAAGTTGCTGGTTTTGGTGGCTGGATTGATGGCGTTTGCGGTGCCGTGTGCGCTTGGGCAGGCGGGCGCGGCTGTACCGGCAGCATCTACGCCTGAAAGCGTTCAGTATGTGCCGACGATGACGTTCGATGTGGCGTCGGTACGGGAGAACAAGGATATTGACATGCGCGGCTTCACCATGACTCCAGGGATGTTTGTGCCGCATACGACCACGTTTCACGCGTCCAACACGATGATCGAGAACTTGATCAGCACGGCGTATGGGGTGGATTTTTATCAGATTGTAGGCGGCCCGAAGTGGGCGTGGCCGACGTTGTTCATGATCGAGGCCAAGAGCGACAGCGAGGCGGATGCGAAGCTGGCGGCGCTGACCAGGGAGCAGCAATGGGCGGAGCAGAAGCACATGGTCCGGGTGCTGCTGGAGGAGCGTTTCAAGCTGAAGGCGCACTGGGAGACGCGGGAAGGCGACATTTACAACCTGGTGGTGGCGAAGGGAGGGCCGAGGATGGGCGCGGAGGGCTCGATGCCACCATCGGAAGAGGAGAAGAAGAGGGCTGGGGACCATCCTTTGCCGGCGCTCGACCAAACCGGGTGCGGTGAGCATGGGTGCACCTATTTTGCGCACGGGTGTTCGATGGACGAGTTGGTCAGGACGCTGACAATGCAGTTTGGGCGACCGGTGTTCGACAAGACGGGACTAACAGGCAAATACGATTTTGTGTTGACGAACAAAGGCCGATGGGACCGTGACCGGGCCGCCGACGACATGGACCCGACACCGCCGCTGGATCGGGCGCTCGATGAGCAGCTTGGGTTGAAGGTTGAGGCGGTGAAGGGACCGGTGAAGGTGCTGGTGATCGATCATGCGGAGAAGCCGTCGGCAAATTAGGGGAGACGGAGTTGATTTTGGGCTGGTGATTTGGGCGGGGGGGCGGGAATTTGGCGGCTGAATTTGGCGGCTGAATTTGGCGGCTGAATTTGGCGGCTGAATTTGGCGGCTGAGTTTGGCGGCTGAGTTTGGCGGCTGAGTTTGGCGGCTAAGGGAGGTGGGGTCAGTGGAGAGGGGTGTTTCGGGACGGTAATCAGAATCCCCAAATGACTTCTCCGGGGTTCTAATGAGCGATATCCAATGAGTCTTGTCTAGCGGGCGGGTGGAATTCGTTGTGAGACCGGTGAGACGGGGCGGGGTGTTTGTTGGACCTGACGCGGCGGCTTGCGGCAGAGCTGGAGGTGCTGTCAGACCGCGTAGGACGCATTTCCTGATTGCAAGACTGAATCGGAGGCGGCTGTGGGAGGCCTGGATGGCAGCATTGGCCGTTGTATTCCATGGGGGACGGGCGGATGTAAGACAAACAAGGGGGTTTTTGCCGCCCTGTAAGACCGTAAGACGCTCCGTGAGACAGGAATTGTTCTCGAATTGGGACAATCTTGCGAAGTCGTACGTGCGCATGACCCGGCAAGACGTCGAAGTACGTCGGAAACTCGGTCAGGCGCGGAACCAGTGCTTGTCTTACGCGGAGCGAGCGAAGCGCCGAGAAAATTGGGCGAAAATAAGTACGAAAGTCGCCAAGATTTTCTTGGAAAACGTACGTTGCAAACTTTTATGGCTTGGCCGGCAAAGAGTACGGGCCGGGCAGAGCGGGCTTCGTCTGCTGATCGGGTTTAGAGGTTGCTGAGGTCAACTTTGAGTAGATGTGGAACTGCACATCCAGATCGAGCACAACAGGGACGGGCTTGCCGTCTTTCATGGCGGGCTCAAATGTGGCTCTTTTAAGAGTGTCGACCGCATTTTCGTCCAGACCGAAGCCGATTGGTTGTCCGATAGCGATCTCGCCGGGTTTGCCGTCGGGGCCGACGACGACGTGGTAGCGGGCCATGCCTGCGACACCGTATTCCTGGGCGTAAGGATTGGAGGGTGGGTCGACGACGGAGATGAGGCGGGGCTTTTTGTCGACCTGGCTGGGGCGGAGCACGGCGGGGTCGGAGGGGTGGTAGCCGGCTTTGTCGGCGAGGTTCTTGTAATAGAGCTGCCAGAAGGTCGGCATGGAGCCCACGAAGCGATCATCCAGAGCTGGGGTGAAGAGGCGGGAGAGCGTCTCTTTTAGGCGCGCAACGGCGTGCTCGGGCGAGGTGGTGGTTGGTTCGTCCTTGAGCGGTTCGTTGTTAGCTGCGTCGGTTTCAGTGGTGTTGGCAGCCGGAGCAGTCGGATTGGCAGGCGCGGCTGAGGGGGTCTGTGTACCGGCAGGCGCATTTGGGTTGGTGGCAGACTGGCCGGGCTCACCTTTTGCAGGTTTTTCCTTTTCCTTTTTGGGAGCGACGACCTCTTCGCGCTCGATGCGGATGCGGAGCACCTTTTTCCTGGGAGTGATCTTGATCCGCTCCATGTCATCGGTGGGGTTGTTGCCGGGTAGAGCGCCCAGGAAGCGGTAGCCGTAGCGGTCGCCTTCGAGGATGAGTTCCTTTTTGGTAAGGCGGAGGCTTTCGATCTGGACTCCGCTGAGGGTAAAGGAAGCGTGCGGCGAGGATCCGTAGAGGCCGCCGCGCTCGTTGAATCGTAGATCGTCAGAGAGGTAGCAGCCGCGCAGGAAGAGGGGCTTGCCGACGAGAAGCGTGCGGAGCTCCGATTCGAGGATGGAGTCGGAGGCAGAGGGCGCCGGGCCGGAAGGTGTTGCGGCGGCTGAAGGTGGCACGACAGTTGTGGTGGTGTTATATGTCGCGGGGGCGGGTGAGGACTTTTGCGGCTCGGCGGGGCTGGGCGCCTGGGTTTGCGAACCGTCCGGGGCGGCGGAAGCTGGCGCAGGCGGAGCCGGGGTTTGCTGAGGGGGAGCTGGCTGGGCCGTGCCGGGCTGAGAAGCGGGTTGTGCCGGGGTTTGTTGTGCTGGAGGTGTTTGGGACGCCGGTTCCTGAGCTGGTGACAGGGCAGCCGAGGCCATGGCCAGCCCCAGGACCAGTTCGAGGGCCACGGCGAGCGCCGGGAGTTTTGAGGCGGACGAACGGGATACGGAAAAGAGGGATGCGGTGTCGCGACGGAGGGAGAAGGGCATGCGCGTATTTACCTTGAGCGAACTTTATCAGGATACTGTCTCATTCTCTCCCGAATCGGACAAAGTTTCATTCCGGAAGTGCTGGTACTTTTGTTGGATTCAAGAGGGATAGCGTTTGCGGGCGGGCTGTGCAGGGCAGTTTGCAGGGGTTGGGGAGTGCGGTGGGGGGAAAACGAGGCGAATAGGTGAGTCTGCTCAAGATGGGATCAGTCGGCTGGCGGGTGGCTGAGGCGCCAGAGGATGCGGCGGAAAAGGCCGAGGATGCGGCGGTTGTCTTTGGCGTTGGGTGCGAGGCGCCGCAGCAGGAGGCGGAGATCGTGGCGGTTGGCGGCCTGCATAGAGCGGGGGGAGTATCCGGCGGCGAGCATGGTTTCTTCGATGACGCAGGCGAGGAGGTCCAGGCTGGAGGAGGTGGCCGCGAGGGCGGGAGTGGGTACGGGCGCTGCCAGGTCGAGGAGTGATTGGGCCGATGTCTCGGGCTGGGATTCGGCCTGAGTTTCGAGCTGTGGGAGGCGCGAAGCCAGTTCGTAGAGGCAGACGGCAACGGCCTGGCCGAGGTTCATGGAGGGCTGGCGGGGGTCGGTGGGGATGGTGAGGAGGCGGTGACAGAATGAGAGGTCGTCGCGTGTGAGGCCATGCTTTTCCGGGCCGAAGACGATGGCGATGCGGGCTGCCTGGGCGAGTTTGTCGCGGACAAGGGGAGCGACGGCGGGGAGTTCGATGACGGACTGCTCGGGCCTGCGGGGTTGGAGTGTGCCGGTGCCAAAGACGAGGGTTGCGGAGGCGAGGGCTTCGGGGAGTGTTGCGCACACCTTTGCGTTTTGGAGGATATCTTCGGCACCGACGGCTGACTGGGCTTCGCGCCAGTGGGGCTCGTAGGGAGCGACGACGGTGAGGTGCCGGAAGCCGAAGTTGGCCATGGCGCGAGAGACCGCGCCGATGTTGAGGGGGTTGCGCGGAGAGACGAGGACGACGTCGATGCGGTCGAGGTCGATCAGCGAGGGCGGTGCGGGTTTGTGCGCTGAGGGCAAGCAAACATTGTAGAAGCCAGGCGGCATCGTGCGATGAAAGAGTCTCAGGGCGCGAAGAGCGGATGCGGCGCGGAGCCGCTTCGAATTCCCTTGCTTAGGATCTGAGGGTTGGGGGAAAATCGCGGGGAATCGGGGTTCCGGAAGAATCGAAGCGAAGAGGGGGGCGCGCGGGATGGCGACAGACCAGAAGAGCCAGAAGATACGGGTGGGCCCGCTGAAGGCGAGTGAACTTAAAGAGGCCGATCGCATTGTGCGGCTGGCGTTCGGGACCTTTCTTGGAATGCCGGATCCAATGGCGTTCATGGAGGACCGGGACTTTCTCAGGCCGAGGCATCGTTCGAAGAACGTGAAGGCGCTGGCGGCATGGGATGGCAAACGGCTGATCGGGTCGAACTTTGTGACGCGGTGGGGATGCTTCGGATTTTTCGGACCGCTGACCGTGCTGCCTGAGTACTGGGACCACGGTGTGGCGCAGAAGTTGCTGGAAGCGACGATGGGGGTGTTCGATAAGTGGGGCATCCGGCACACGGGGCTTTTCACATTTGCGAGCAGCGCGAAGCATGTTGGGCTGTATCAGAAATTTGGATATTGGCCGCAGCACCTGACGGCGGTAATGGTGCGGACTCCGGAGGCGAATCCTGCGCGGATGCCGGACTTGTTGTCGGCGCTCATAAAAGCAGAGCGTGAAGAGGTGATTGTGGCGGCGGCGAAGCTGACGCACCGGATCAGCAAGGGGCTGGACCTGACCGCTGAGATGAGATCGGTGCTCGCGCAGAAAACGGGCGATGTGGTGCTGGAGCGGCGGCGCGGCGTGTTGAATGGATTTGCGATTTGCATGACGGGCGCGGGGTCAGAGGGCGGGAAGAAGATCTGCTACATCAAGTTCGGTGCTGCGCGCGACGGCAAGGCTGCGGAGACGCACTTTGGGCGACTGCTGGATGGATGCGAGGCGTATGCGGCTCTGAAAGGGGCAGTCGTTGAGGCGGGCACGAACCTGGCACGCGGCGAGGCGTTCCGGCACATGCGCTCGCGCGGCTATCGCGTGACGACGCAGGGGGTGGCGATGCAGCGGCCGAACACTGAGGGCTTCAACCGCACAAACTGCTGGGTGATCGACGACTGGCGGTAATGATTTTCCAGTGCGGGGGCGCCAGGATGTGAACCCCCAGTCCGAAGTGCGACAATTCTCACGGCTTGTTTTGATGGTCCCAGTTGCATCGGGATATTTGGAGATAGCGTGATGAGAATTGCACATCGTTTGGCGTCAGTCGCACTGGTGGTAGTTGTGTCCGCTGGATTGGCGCAACAAAGCAACGTTCCGGCTTACAAGGATCCCAAGGCACCGGTTCCGCAGCGAGTCCGCGACCTGATGGGACGAATGACCCTTGAAGAAAAGGTCGCGCAGTTGCAATCGCAGTGGACCCTGCCGGCAATGGCGCCGGGGATACCTGTTGTGTTTGAGAAGGACCGCCTGAACGAAGCTGTAGTCAAGCCGATGCTCGCGAACGGGCTCGGGACGTTTTCATTTCTCGATGAGTTCCTCGGCATGAGCGCAGGGGGGCCGCGTGAAGGTGCAGAGAGACGCAACCTGCTGCAGAACTGGGTGCTCAAGAACACGCGTCTGGGCATTCCCATCATGTTTCACGGAGAAGCGCTGCACGGGCCTGCGATCAAAGGCGGAACCGCGTTTCCGCAGGCGGTAGCGCTGGGAAGCACGTGGGATCCGGATCTGCTCCGCGAGATGTTCACGACGGTGGCGCAGGAGTCGCGCACGGCTGGGAACAGTCTTGTGCTGGCGCCAGTTCTCGATCTCAGCCGTGACCCTCGGTACGGGCGTGTGGAAGAGATGTACTCGGAGGACCCATTCCTGGTGGGGCAGCTTGGAGTTGCGGCGGTTCGCGGTTTGCAGGGGGAAGCGCCGCTGCTGGATCAGGAGCACGTTTTCGCCACGGCGAAGCACTTTGTTCATGGGCAACCGGAGAACGGCACGAACGTCGGTCCGAACGATTATTCCGAGCTGACCATGCGGCGGGTGTTTCTCTATCCGTTCAAGCAAGTGGTGGAAAAGGCGCATATCGCGGCGGTAATGCCCTCGTACAACGAGAACGATGGCGGAATTCCATCTCATGCGAATCCCTGGTTGCTGAAGCAGGTGCTGCGCAAGGAGTGGGGATTCACGGGGATCACAGTGTCGGACTACACGGCAGTGGAGCAACTGAATACGCTGCAACACGTGGTGGCCGACAACTCGGCAGCCGGAGTGCTGGCGATCAATTCGGGCG
>Ga0302275_10000585_pt1 | contig 40961 bp, 35 predicted proteins | sample III_Bog_N2_2_FD_200229 | JGI IMG/M metagenome (GOLD analysis project Ga0302275, IMG submission 200229) | Peat permafrost microbial communities from Stordalen Mire near Abisko, Sweden - III_Bog_N2_2 | ecosystem: Environmental > Terrestrial > Soil > Wetlands > Peat | place: Sweden: Abisko... | reverse complement strand
TGTCTGCGCAATTGCCGATGTGTTGGCGCAAAATATAAATGCTAATGTGCATATTAACCCAATTCCCAACCTGATGATCTGCGACTTGTTATTAATCGGCTTCACCAACATAAAACCAAGATTATCTATTTCACGCGATGTCATAGTTTCTTTTCTGTGTAAATGAATGTAAAACTTGTTCATGTGACTTTCAGTTTATATCCATTTCGAATGGTTATGATAGCTCAATCACCTGCAATAATGCGACATTACCTGCAAAAATGCGACATTTATAGGGCTTGATCACGTTTCGCCGCAGTTTTGATCGTCGGGCAATGCCCCCAGTATTTCTTGAATTCGTTCGTCAGGTGGCTCGGATGTTTGTAATGGAGGCACCCTGCCGTCTCCTTGACCGAACTGCCATCATGTAATAGTTCTACCGCCAGTTGCTGACGCTGTTCAGCCAGCCATGCCTTGGGAGCTTTGCCTTTTCGCTTGAGAAAAAATCGCTCCAACGTCCGTACCGAGACATTGCATCTTTTGGCCAATAGCGCAGCTGACCATTTGGCTTCGCGCGCCAGTTCAACCCAGTTTTTAATTTGGTTTAGCTTTGTATTCATACGGGTTCTTTCAAAGTGATGTCCTTGTTGCAATGCGGGCAGGAGATTTTTTCGCCAATGGCGTGGGGCGGAAATTTGATGTGCCCGTGACAAAAGAAACAGTCCATTTTGAGGAGGTCAGGCCTGCGCAAGGTGATGCTGATCTGACATTTTGGACAGGGAATCTTCTGGCCAAGATTTTTGCTAGCAAACCGGATATGAATGCCACACGCGGGACAAGACATTTTTAAGAACTCGCTCAATGACTGCCGCCGGCGGCCCAGCATGGGCTCGATGATGCAAAGCCAGAACAAGGCAGTATAACTGCCAATCGCGATATAAGCTGGCAAAAATTTGGCAATCATCCCAATGTTTCCATGCGCAAACCGAAGCGGGTCAGTGAGGCTCCCGATGCAAGTGGTCTGCGGATGACAATGCATCATAAAAAGCCCGATCCAATAGACCAGATAATTGGTGGCTGCCCAGGCCAGCCAGCCCAATTGGACGCCGGGGCGACGACCAAACAGACAGATCAGGGCAACGAGCAGTTCAAATCCACCCACCAAAAGCACGGCATAGCGGAGCGGCAGTCCAAGCATGGGTTCAGGCATGGCCAGAACTAGGTCACTACCCGTCACAATGAGAAAGCGAACCAACGCCGCCGCCAGCAGAAGAGCACCAGCAGAGTGAATGAAAAATTTGATCAGCTTCATATCATTCCTCAAACATGAAATGCATGATAGCCCGGGTTCGATCAAGCTGAGCAGCATTGCCGACTATGTGATGTCCCTCGCCCGGATGAATGATGTAGTCCACCATCACGCCAGATTTAAGGACTTCAGCCTGAAATCGTTTGAACCGATCTTCTTCTTGTTCATCGCCACCGGCACTGATTAGAATCTTGGGGCGCGATTGTGACGGTGGTGCTTCCGAAAAGTCAGGTAATCCGCTGGGATTCAGAAAAATTGCCCCCTGCCAAAGACCGGGAGCATCCGTCAGCAAATTGCCTAAATACTGCGTCTCCGCGCTGGATCCGAAAACAAACACCCGCTGCCCGTCAATGCTTGGATCCTTTGCCAGAACATGATAAACGCCCAGGATGTCTGACTCCCAATTGTCGAGCTGCCACCAACTATACCGTTCGATGAAGACGACATACGCACCGCAAGTGGAGATGGCCGGGATCCAGAGTCGGCCACTCGGACCGTTGACGGTCACGAAGAACTGGGTGTCGCCGAGCAGCAGTGGATATTTTTTATGCGGATCAAAATGTGCCGGTGGGAAAACGGTGCAAGTGACCGTGCGTCCCGATGGCAACGTCAGGGAGACTTGATATGATTGGAGGTTTTTAGCATAGACCGAGGGATAATCCGCATACGGCACCGCCGTCTCAAACTGCCCGGACCCGAGATCATACTGCCCGATCTCCGCCGAAGGTTCGTTGCTGACGGTTCCGCCAAAGAACAGTTTCCCGCCATCGTCGGTTGCCTTGAACCAGTTCAGGCTTTGCGGTTCATACCAGCGGGTCGTTCTGCTGCCAAAAACATCCGCCACCGCCACCCCGTGATGCGGCGGATCGGCACTGGCGTAGGCGCAAGCCTTTGACCCAGCCCATTGTTCGCCCGTGATGGAACCGGCTTCCACAATCCGCGTCGCTTGGTCTGGCTCGGACGCCCGGGGATCGAAACGCCACAGGGCATTGCGCCCGTTAGCTTCCGCCTGTTTTATTAAAAGCTGCCCGTTCTGCTGGGAATAATTGAAACTGGCTATCCCAGAAATTGGGGGATCACACCACACCGCCGGATTGCCGGGGAGTAGGAGGGAGTTGCCAAACCATTTTAGGTTCAAATAATTTTCGACCTGCTGCCGCGCTGCCGTTGACAGTGCCTGATCATAGACCAGTAGTTCGGCCAAATCCCCGTCCGAGCCGACGGTGTTGGTCGCTCCGGTGCGCAGCCCAAGTTCAAGTTCACTTTCGGTGGTGTCCAGTGAAAAAGCGGTGCGGCTCCGGAGCCGGCCATTGACGTAGCCCGTCTGGTTGGTTCCGTCATAAACCACCTCCGTGATCATCCAAGAACCATCCGAAGGGGCAGTTTGATTGCCCTTGTCTCCAACGCTAGGCAGATACAGTCCATCATTCTGATCGCACAAGCCAAAATAGCTTCTTGCTGAACTATCGTCGCCCATGCCGAGTAGCATTTGACTCCCAGCGTCACGGTGCATCACGGCAAAGACGGTGCGGGGCGCGGAGCCAGTGATGCCCAGATTGGCACCAGTCTTCAAGCCGGTGGCATTGGTGACCGAACCGTTCAGACTAAAATGGACGGTTCCCCTGCCATTCAGGGCGCGCGGACTGTCGGGTGCGTTATAGGTCGGAGCCTTGCCATCAGGAACCAGGTCATTTTTGCCGGGACTCAAATCCGCCAGCCGGAGCACCGGCGACTGATTTGACTGTTCCAAGGTGGTGGCGTCGCTCCAGAAAAACAGGTGGTCGGCAGGCGGCTGGAGTGCCGACGGGGCGGCAAACATGACCGCCTTTAGATTCGCTTCAAGCTGCCGCTGGGCATTCGCCCCGGCGGGCGTGATGGTGAAAGGGTCGTTGGTGCCAGTCATGTCTCCAGTCAGGCGCACCCGGCAAATGGAACCGTTCATCAGCCAGGCAATGGCATCGTCGGAAACTGCGGTCAGACCTGACGCCGAGCCAGCATTGGGCAACTCTTTGTAGGGCAGCCAATGGTTAGTCCAATGGCCGTCAGGCTGCTTGCGGGCATAGCCGATCAGGTCACCCGTTTGGTAGGCAAACTCGTTAGGGTTGACCCAGACCACGCTAGTGAAAAACGTTGGCGACGTCTCATAAAAACTTTTGAGATCGAGACTGGTCGCGCCCGGAACATCGGGCGTCACCGATTCGGAAGGTTTTCCCGAATCAACCGGACAGACGGTCAGCGTGTAGCCGGTCGAATAAATAAAGCAACGGTCATCCGGCGACCAAGGCCACGCATGAACGGTATAGATCTCGCCTAATTCACCCAGTTTTTGCCCCGTGGTCCGGTCATACAGGAACAGGCCGAAGCCCATGTCGCTGGTCGAGACATAGGTCAGCCGACTGCCGTCATGATTCAGTTGGGCTTCATCACAAAAAATACGATCTGAACCGAAGGCATCGGCGATTGCCTGCCGATGCGCCGGGCGACTGGCATCCACCCAGAGCAAGCGCCCGCCCACAAGCATGGTGACCGTGATAATAATCCAAACGCCCGAAGAGAAAGTAGGCAACCACTTTTGGCTTTGTTTCTGAACTCCGTCTTTGGCTTTGGCAAATAATGTCTCCAGCATTTCTAATCCCCTTTCCGTATGCTCCAGATTCCGGCCCCACTGACGAGCGACCCGGTCTGCAATGCCGATAGCCGTTCGACATGGCCGTCCACCATGAGGTAGTTAAACTCGCCCCGATGACAATAGTCATAATTAGTGTTGGCATTGAAAAAACCTTGCTGCTCGATGGGATTCCAAACGGAGGCGGCCTGATAACTGCCCATGTGGTTGATCGGATCAATGAATTCAGTCAACAGGCCGGTGTGCGCTGGATTCGTTACGATGGAAAGTTTCACCGCGGGTAGTTTTTCGGGAGTTGCATCGGGGCCACCGAGCGCCGCTGCATTCCCATCATTCCAATCCAGACCCACTCCGGTGGCGCTCTCCGGGCTAGGTGGCCAGTTGTTGGCCGCCATGTCGTTGACGGGCATCGCATAGCTGCGCGGCGTGTGGCCTTGCGTGGCATTGCCCGATATGTCCGAAGGACAAACAATCCAGCGCGGGGCTTGGGCAAACAGATCTCCGCTGTTCGCCTTGGCCAGTCCCGGCATCAGATAGGGCAATAGTTTCAAATCCCAACTGCTTTGTTTGCTGCCACAATTTATTGACGCCGCCGGCAAACCATCGTCGTGTTCATTCGCGTATTCATGCATGGCTTTGCCCAGCGCGGATAAATTGGACGCGCACCGCACTTGACGTCCGATCGCTCCCACATGGGTGACTACCACCCACGCAACCAGCAGCGTGGTGGTGAAAATCACCGCCAGCAAGTCCACCCGCGAAAATGCGCGGGGGGTCGGAAATTCGTTGGCCGGTTTTAATTTCATGTTCCCATCAGGGATTGAGGAGTGTTGGGTAATGAGTGGCGACCCAATACAGATCATTGGTGCCATTGTCCGGGTCGTTGGCGATCTGCGCCACGGTGTCATTGGCTTTGTTCTGATCCAGGCTCGTTGCAAAATAAAGGGTCGAGCCGTTGACCCATTGGTGCGCCTCGGCATGGCCGTCGGCAAAGTTGAACGTGCTGGCGTTCCCATGAAATGCCGCCGGGGAATCAATCCAACTGGGCGCCTGCGTCTGAAAACCGTCCTGCGGGCTGCCGGGTCTAAAATCCCACGAGCCTAGGTTATCTCCCCGCGCGTCGCATTCCTCCACCCAAAGAATCCGTTGCGAAGTGTGCATGATCTGGATGGTCTTGGTGATCATGACGGTGTTGGTCTGGCCTTGGAATTCTTTTTCCCCGTTGACGCCCATGACGCCGGAATAGCTGTCCCAGGCAAACCCGCTGCCGGCCGGAAGCGAAGCGCGCTGGTCACCCGGGCAATGGATGACATGGGGATTCGGAGCGTAGCGAAATAGCGGCCCGGCGACGGTTTGCGTGCTTGAATTCATGGGCTGGCGAAATCCGGCTTCCGTCGCCTGGATGATCGCCTGCGGGCTGGTTAGCGGAATGCTCGGTTGCACATATTGGACATCGGTGCGCCAGTCTTCCGGGTCCGGGGGCGTGACGCCTGGTGTGCCGTTGTCGGGAAAAGTGCTGAAGCCGACCACCTTCTCGCCATTGTCGTTGGCATACATTTCCCAAGCGAGTCCCAGTTGCTGCTGGTTGCTCAGGCACACGGTTTGCGTGCCTTTCTGTTTGCCTTTGGCCAGCACGGGCAGCAGCAGCGCCGCCAAAATGCCGATGATCGCGATGACGACTAATAGTTCAACCAATGTGAAGGCCTGACGATGAAGGGCTTTCAAGGACGCTCTTAATGCCGGGGTTTGACTGAAAAAATTCTTTCCGGCGCGGATGTTATCGTTGCCTTTGAAGCTGGCTTCAACCTGCCTTTTAGACGTGTGGCTCATGATTGACCACGCCCATTCTGCAAAGCCTACACGTCTTGCCTTGCGGGTAATCGCGTGGAACTAATGCAGTTATACGCACATCAAATTTTTCTGACAAGAGTTTTCGTCAAAAATCACAAATTTAGCGTTTTGCCGCTGATGGCAGATGTATATTCCGACACCCGTTGTCTCTTGGACTGATTGCGGTAGCCGCCTGATTCGCAAAAAAACATCCTGTTCTTTTGAACTGAAAATTGGGGCGGCTTGTAGTGTGGCAGTGTCGTGCTTCCGTCTGTCATCTGTAAATTTCCACGGCGGGGGTGCTGGCGGCGTGGCTTGGCCGAGTCAGGTTGCGGTTTGCGCTCTCGCGCCGCGCGGCGCATCGTGATTGATTGTTTTTTAACGACGCAATCAATCACTTTTTCGCCCGGGCATTTTTTCGTTTTGTCCGGCTTGCGTTTTGTTGTGGCTGTGCTATTGATTTTCCTGAGACAGGACGAAAGTCTGGATTCTCCCACTTCGCTAGAGTCGGCGTAAGCCGGTTCGATGATGCCTTCAAATCCTTTTATAGGTCAGGCAAATGCCTGTTTATACGCAGAGATGCGTCCTCAAATGAGGAAACTTATTGGTGAGAACTGACGCTGATTTTGCTGTCAGTTTGATGACCCCCACTTCCCTTTGCATGGCTTTGCCATGCCTTTGGAAGTCGGTTTTTTGAATCCAGGAAAATTGTGCAATCCGTGCCAACAGTTATCGGAAATGCCTATACGAATTATCGTCAAATACGATAGTTGATTTTTTGAGGCAACAGTTTCGTTAGATTAAGCATTTGCGAATAGCTGGAAAATTTGAGTGGCTAGAAATGAAGCAGCGAAATTTCATCGGGCGACTGTTGGGCAGAAAGCGCGACCAACTCGATTGGTCGCAGGACTTTTTTGCCGATCGGTTGCAGCTCGCCGGCTGGCATAACGCCACGCGCAGCACCGTTTCCAAAATTGAGGACGGCTCTTTACGGATTGATCTGATCCAGTTGTATTACATCGCCACCGCGCTCGGCCTTAGCCCAGGTGATTTGCTGGCCGAAATTGACTGGCGCAATCAGGTTGAAAGAATGATTTGTTCAATGAAAACCCCACCAATGGCAGAAGCGTATGGAAACCATTCCAAAAAATGATGAGGCGCCGACCGAGCGGCTGGCGTATTCAATTCAAGAAGCCGCCGATATGCTCGGCGTAAATTACTTCAGCGTCTATCGCTTAATCCAGCGTAACAAATTGAAAGTTTGTCGCGCCTTGCGCGGCAAACTGCTCGTGCCGCGAACTGAATTATTAAAATTGTTGGGAACTGAATGAGGTGAATTATGAACTACTACGAACGACCCACACCGCTGCAAGAACAGGCCCACACCGAGGCCATGCAGCATTTCGCAGAACATCTGAAGCAATTCAAAGCGAATTGCGACGCGCTGCAAAACATCGAGCGCAATCTGTCAATGACAGCAGGTGATGCTATCAGAGTCGCGCTGCAATCGTCAGACCGCATCATCCAGACCGACGACGGCGCGCAATGGCAGCACGCCGTTGATCTGACGGGAATCACTTCCGTTTGCCATCGCCACACACCGGCAGGGTTGGAATTTGCCATCGTCGAATCCCTGCCGTTGAAGTCGGGGGAGTTAAAAGACGTTCTGAACAGCGGCCACGACGCGCGCGACGTGTTGCAAGCGTTCGTGCGCGATCAGCGGCAGGTTTTGAGAGTTTGGAAGGACGATGTGAACGCACAGGTTAGGGAACACCTGGCAGAAAAGTATCCGCATCAGGACATGAGCATTGTGGCCGGGTCGTTTGAAATCAAAATGGCACGCTCCATTTCTCAAACGTATGTGACCACTCAAAGTCAAAGTTGCGGCGTGAGAATTTGAATCCGGCTTCGTGTCAAATCAACCTCATCGATGGCAAAACTTGCACCCGACTTGTAACCCGAAATATTTTTTTCGGATTTTGTGAGATAGCGACAGATGACACCTGAACATCGAGCTTCACCAATTAAATCAATAGTTCTGCAATGATTTCCAAGGGGAATAAAAACCTGCTAAAAATAGCTAAAACCGGCCTTTTAATTGTGTCAAGGTAATGCTCTACCACTGAGCTAACCGCGCGCAAAGGGACGTTGAGTTTGGCAAGCCGGAAGAAAATGGCAAGTGAAAAGCCGGACGCCAACCGGTTCTTCAGTTTCAACTTTGAACCGTCGCGCTGAATTGCTACGTTGCGGGCATGGCAAGAAAGTCGGGCGACGATGCCCACTCCAAAAACGGTTTCAACGATGTCATCGGCATCGCGCTGCTGGCGCTGGCGCTGCTGCTGCTGGTGGCGCAACTGTCTTTTGACCGGGGCGACCTGCCTAGCTTCCGCGTCCCGCCGAACAAGGAAATCCACAATTGGATCGGCACGATTGGCGCGTATCTCGCGTGGTTCACGTTTTTGCCGCTGGGGATCGCGGCGTATCTGCTGCCGTGGATTTTCGCCGCGTTCGGCGCGGCGTATCTGCTGGATTTTCTCGGCTACCTGCGCGAACGCCTGCGCTGGTGCGTGCTGTGGACGGCGCTGCTCTTTGTCGCGGTCACCGGCTTGCTCCATCTGGCTGGCCGCGTGGATCTCATCAACGACTGGCGGCTCAGCATCGACGCCTATTTTGCCGGCGGCTGGCTCGGTTATCTGACCTACGGACGGGTTTCCAACTATGACTACGGCTTTGTCCTGCTGGGCCGGCTAGGCGCGACGATTGTATATGCGGCGCTGGGTTTGATCGCGGCGCTGTTCCTGACCAATTTTCAACTCGGCAACTGGATCCGCGCGCTGGTGCAAAAGGTGAAAGCCGCGCCGGCCGACGAATTCAAATCCGCCGAGGAAATCGCCCTGGAAAAACGCGCGGCGGAACTGGAAAAACAAAAACGCGTCATCGAGGCGCAGGTCGAAAAAGTCAGCGGCCTCGGCGCGGACGGTCAGCCCGTACCGGAGCCGACCGTGCGCGACTTGAGCGTGCCGCAGGCGAAAGGCCCGCGCTACCGCAAGAGCACCTTGCCGCCGGAACCGCCCAAGCCAATCGCACCGGCGGATGAACCGATGGAAGTCGGCGAGGTCATTCACGCCGGTGAAGTCGGCGCCGCGACGACGGATGAAATTCTCGGCAAAAAAACGGTCGCAAAAAATCCGGTTGAAGTATCCCAGCCGGAACCGGTCGCCGCCGAAAATGTGGAAACGCCGGTTGCCGAAAAACCCGGCGAACCGAAGGCGGAGCCAGTCATCACGATTGCGGACGGTTCCGCGCCCGCGCCGCGCCCGAAGCCCGCACCGCGCAAACCGAAGCCGATGACCGTCGCGAGCGTACCGATGATCGGTAATTACCAGTTGCCGTCGCTGGATTTTCTCCAGCACGCGGACATGACGGTGAAGCCGACCGAGTCGAAGGAAGAATTGATGGCCAACGCGCGGCTCATGCAGCAGACGCTCGCGCAATTCGACATCGAAGTCTCGCTCGGGGACATCACCAAAGGCCCGACCATCACGCGGTATGAATTGCATCCTGCGCCCGGCGTGAAGCTGGAAAAAATCCAGAGCTTGAGCAACAACCTCGCCGCCGCGCTCAAGGCGGAACGCATCCACATCCTCGCGCCCGTGCCAGGAAAAAGTTCGGTTGGCATCGAAGTTCCAAATTTAATTAAGACGAAAGTTATCATGCGCGATCTGTTCGAGTCGGACGAATGGCGCAACACGAAGGCGCGTATTCCGATCGCGCTCGGCAAGGATGTCTACGGCCATCCCATCGTCGCCGACCTCGCGGAAATGCCGCACTGCCTTATCGCCGGTTCGACCGGCTCCGGCAAATCAGTTTGCATCAATTCCATCATCGCCTCCCTGCTCTACCGTTTTTCGCCGGATCAACTGCGCTTCGTGATGATTGATCCCAAGGTCGTCGAGCTTCAACAATACAACGCGCTGCCGCATCTGGTCGTGCCCGTCGTCACCGATCCGAAAAAAGTTTTGCTCGCGCTGCGTTGGGTCGTGAACGAGATGGAAAAGCGTTATAAAATTTTTGCCCGCGTCGGCGTCCGCAACATCAAGTCTTTCAACGAACGGCCGAAAAACAAGCCGTTGCCGGAACAGGAAATGGAACTGCCGCTCGCCGCGAAAAAAGAAAAAATTGAGGCGGGCGCAGGCGGCTTCGCCGTCGAGGTGGACGAGGAGATCGTCGTGCCGCGCGAGGAAGAAATCATCATTCCCGAAAAACTTTCCTACATCGTTGTCATCATTGACGAGCTGGCGGACTTGATGCTGGTCGCGCCGGCGGATGTCGAGATGGCCATCGCGCGCATCACGCAGATGGCGCGCGCGGCAGGCATCCATTGCATCGTCGCCACCCAGCGCCCAAGCGTTGACGTGATTACTGGTGTGATCAAGGCGAACATCCCGGCGCGCATCGCGTTTCAAGTGGCAAGTCGCGTGGACTCGCGGACGATTCTCGACGCGATGGGCGCGGACAAATTGCTCGGCAAAGGTGATATGCTTTATCTCCCGCCCGGTTCCGGCAATTTGAAACGCGCGCAAGGCGCGCTCATCACCGACAAGGAATTGGAGGACATCGTCAACTTCATCGCGCAGCAGGGCAAACCGAGCTACGAGGTGGAAATCCACCAGCAACTTTCCAAGCCGTCCGCAAACACGGACATCGAAAGCGGCATTGACGAGGACGAGGAGATCATCCAGCAGTGCATCGAAGTCATCCGCAGCGAACAAAAGGCGAGCGTTTCACTTTTGCAAAGACGTTTGCGCCTCGGCTATGGCCGCGCGGCGCGCATCATGGACGAACTGGAAAATCGCGGTATCGTCGGCGAGAGCAAAGGCGCGGAGCCGCGCGAAATCCTGATTGACCTCGACGGCAACGGCGCGGACGGCGGCGGGCAGAGCGCGGTGTGATTTTTTTTGGCCACCGATTTCACAGATGAAACACCGATAGGAACTCCGACTCAAATGCTTTCATCCCTGCGCCAAACCAGCCCCGTGCGGCTGGCGATTTTTTTAATGTTCGCCCTCACGGCCTACCGCCTATGGTTCATTACGCAGATGGAATTGGTTCCCGATGAGGCCTACTACTGGCTCTGGTCAAAACATCTCGCGTGGTCGTATCGCGACAAAGGCCCGGCGGTGGCCTGGACGATTGCGCTGGGCACAAAATTATTCGGCAACACGGTTTTCGGCATCCGCTTTTTTGCGGTGATGTTGAGCACGGCTACCGGCGGGCTGCTGTTCCTGCTGGCGCGGCGTTTGTATGACGACCGCGTGGCGCTGTGGACGCTGCTGCTCGCGTCCGTGATCCCGATGCTCGCGGTCGGTTCCATTTTGATGACGATTGATTCGTTGAGCGTTTTTTTCTGGGCGTGGGCGGTGCTGATTTTTTGGAAGGCGATCCACCGCGATAAATTGATGGACTGGCTCTGGCTCGGCCTCGCCATCGGCGCGGGCTTCCTCGCCAAGTTCACCAACGGCGTTCAGCTCGTGTGCATCGGATTTTTCCTGCTCTGGTCGAAAGAACATCGCCCGCTGCTGTTCAGCCGTAAAATGCTTGTGCTCGGTGCCGCGTTCGGCGGGTGCTGCCTGCCGATCCTCTGGTGGAACATGCAGACCGGCTGGGTTCACGCCATGGCGCTGCACACGCGCAGCGGGGTGGACAAAAGTTTTCAGGTGCATCCGCTGGAACTGCTCCAGTTCATCGGCGGCCAATTCGGCGTGATCTCGCCGCTGATCGCGGCGGGCATGGTTGTCGCTGGCAGCGCACTGTTTTGGAAAAAACATTCGGATGAACGCGTCCGCTTTTTGCTGAGCCAGTTTCTGCCGCTCTACGGCCTGTTCGCCTTCTTCAGCTTGAACAAAGCCGGCCAGCCCAACTGGGCCGCCCCCGCGCTCGTCACGGGAATCATTTTTACCGTCGTCTATTGGCGCGAACTGCTCGCGCGGCAGCCCACGTGGCGCTGGGGCGTCGCCGCGGCCTTTGGCGTCGCGCTAATGATGACGGTTTTGCTACACGATACCGACCCGCTCTTGATCGCCGCGCGCCCCGTCACCAATTATTTTCACCACAGCCCATTGCGCGATCCGCTGCGTCGCGCGCGAGGCTGGCAGGATTTTGCCGCCCATGTGCAATCGGCGCGGGAGAAAAACCGGGTGAACTTATTGATCGCGGACAATTACGCGCAGGCCAGCATGATGGCGTTTTACCTGCCCGACCAGCCCACGACCTATCTGCACCCGGAACCTTATGGCGCGACGCAATTTACCCTCTGGCCGGGCTACGCCGTCCGGCCCGACACCCGCGCCCTTTATGTGACGACCTCCAACGATCCGCCGCCGACATCCGTGACGGATCAATTCGGCAAGGTGGAACTGTTGGACGATTTCTGGTCGCAATACCACGGCCGGCCCATGACGGAATTCCACATCTACCTCTGCACCCGCGGTTGAACGCGCGTCAAATCTGTCATCTCACTGAATACTGCCAGACCCAATCACCATGTCTTACATCAGTCAGGTTTCCGGGCGATCCGCCGTCATCCGTTTCATTCCAGCCGACGGAGTAGAGTAGAAATTTCCCGTCCTCCGTGCGGCGATAATGCAGCGGCTGGCCGCCGATGATATCGTGCGGAATTTTCCCGATGAATTGTGGAGTGAGCGTGTCGAGCGTTGCGGGATATTCGCTGTGCGCAAGATGGTAACGCTCCAGCGCACAAACGATTTGGGACTGGTCGGCAAGCGTCTGGTTGTACGCGCATACTTGCATCGCCTTGTTAAAATTGGGAATGGTAATCGCAGCGATGACTTGAAACGGGGAATAATGCGATAAGGCATGAAGGATTTCGGTATTAGCCTTGTCCAGGCGGCTTGGGAAAACCTGTTCATTGGCTGGATCAAAGCAATCGATCTGTTTCTGCTCCATTTCCACCGTAGATTTCAGGTTTTGATAAATCCAGCCTTGCGGATCGAATGCCACGGCATGTCCCTTGACCTTGTCCCAGAATTTCACAGGCATTCCATATGCGGCATACATCTCGCCGCTGAAATATTTTTTAAGATTCTGTTTGGTGATAAAATTGATGGCATGCACTTGCCCCTCGCGGAACGCCTCGGCGACGAACGGCAGCAGCCGAACGGTTTCCATTTGCGATTGGATGGCCTTTAGTTGTGGCTCATGCCAGGCACGTAAACGCAAACCGTCCTGCATCGTGCTCACATAGACGCCGGTGATGGCCACATTGATCATTGCCTCGACCAGAGTTTCGGGTTTGCCGGTAGGCGGCCTTTCCAGAATGCAGCAAACGTCATGAATCAATGTCAATTCGTGTAATGCTTTGTCCGGCTGGCCAAGCAACAAATAACATTGAGTCCTTTGCGCCAGCGTCTGCGCCAGTGCTCGCAACGTCACGAAATTTGGAATGGGCATCGCATAGGCTCGCGAGTAATCACCGGGAATAATGGCATAAGGTCGTTTCAACGCTTCGCGTATCAAATCAAAATCCGGTTCAAACTGATCGCTCCACGCCAGATAATCTGCGGCGAAATAGGCGGAATCCAAAATGACACGATAGGTTTTTGGAAAGGGCATTGTTCCAATAGGAGGTTCGATATGAATTCTGGGCGAACCGCCCCCGGCTGCATTTGTCGGAAAGCATTGGGTGAACCACGCGCCGATTTCCGGGCCCGGTTCCATGCCGGAAAGCAAAATGATGCGCGCGGGTTTGATTTCAGCGGGTGATTTTGCCAGCAGACGGTCGCCGCGCACGCCAATTATCATATTCGTGCCGAATGAGCCGATGACATTTTGGATCAACCGCGTAATTTTGCCGTCCAAATCAGGCGAAGCATAAATCTGCGGAGTATCGGAATTTTTCAAGGTGATGCGCGCGAGGCCGGCATTCGGGTTTTCAACCAATCGGAGATCAAAATTATCTAGCATGGCAAGCAACGCGGCACGGGCGGTGATATTTTTCCAGTAGATGGACAAACTAGGTTCGGATTTGATTTGTCCGTTTTTACCCGGCTGGTTGTAACCGATTTTTGGATCAAGCAGATAATTGATGCCCGCCTGCCGCGCCAGATTTTCAATGGCCACCGTTATCGGCACATCCTGAAATTGTATCAGTGCGATGGGTGCGTTGGTGTCGGGATTTTCATCTGAAACCGTCGGAACATTCGCCTCTGTAAAAATGTGCGGGCGCGACGGAAAAGAAGAGTATTTCAAAACAAGGTCTGCATTTTCCGAATTCGCAGCAGCAATGTTCTTCGCAGTCAGCAGCGGTTGCCATGTCCATTCGGCCAAGACGACGGGATTGTTGGTTGGGAAGCGTGAAAGTTTCTCATACAATTCATTCGGCGCAGTTGCGTTAGTATGTCTTACAAACCATTCCGTCATGTGTTGTGCTTTGAAAAAATTCTGATCATCCGACACAGGCGGCGGAATATATTTGTCCCAATCCAGCACCGCGCCTTTGGCTTCGAGTTCGCGTTTGCAATTTTCCCAAGCACGCTTGCCGCGCCAGTCTTCCTCGGCGTAAAAAACAGCGACCAGCGTGGCAAAAATGGCAAGACTAACTAGCGTCCGGCGGAAATTACGCCAACTGGTGAATGGCCAGCGGATAAAATACCACAAGCCAAGCGCCAAGGTTGCGCCAGCGGCGGACATCAAACATTGTTGCCAAAACGGCGGCATATGATCGCCGCGCCGCATCGCATCCAAATCAAACGATGCCAGCAACCCGGCGTTGGCGATAAAAAACACCAGCCAAACCAAGAAAACCCGTCGAAGCCACAGATGATTTTGTTTTTTGGAAGATTCATTCATACGGTTTTAAGCCTCATGATTTCCGTCCGTGGTTTGGGTGAAAAAATTCTTGGCCGCTCAGCATCCGCTGGCAGCGCACGGTCGGCCAGCAGTTCGTTCAGCAATTTTTGCTGGTCGCGGAATGTCATCATCATTTCCGCCGTCGGCGCGGATTTGGCCATCATCGTTTGTGAGCCGTCGCGCTGGGAAAGATTGATGATGAAAAGCAAAAGCCAGACCGCTGCCAAGCCGGTCCAAATCCGGCGGCACGGCCAGACCAATTCAAGCCAGAGTTTGTTTGCACCACCAAGGCACCAAGACGCCAAGAGAGCGACCCAGCTTTGCGACTTTGCGTCTTGGTGGTTCAGCCCAGCCACAATCTCGCGGCGGACGGCGTCGAGCCTCGGCGCGGCGGCTTGGTGGCGGGCGAATAAAATATCATGCGGCGTTTTCATTTCATTTGCTCCAATAATTTTCTTAAGGATTTTTTGGCATAGTGCATCCGTGATTTCACCGTGCCGAGCTGCGTTTCCGTGATGCGCGCAATTTCTTCGAGCGAAAAATCCTCGACAAAGTGCAGCAGCAGAACCGACCGTTGCGGTAGCGGTAGCTGATTCAGCAAATCCATAAATTCAGTTTCCGATTCGCGCCGGATGAGCAAGTCGTCCGGGCTGCTTTCAAATTCGTCCAGTGTTTCCGGGATTTCATCGAACAGAATTTCCTGCCGCTTGCGCCAGCGCTGGACAATTTTTTGATGCGCAATGCCAAAGAGCCAGCTTCCGAATTTATTGTCATCGCGCAAGCCACCGATGTGCTTGACCGCGCTGATAAAAGTATCCTGCACGAGGTCGAGGCCGGCCTGTTCGTCGCGGACAAGTTCAAAAACATAAACGTAAAGCGGCAGTTGGTAGCGCCGGAAAAGCACGTCCCAAGCCGCTGGTTTACCGGCGCGGGCTTGCGGCACGGGCAGTTGTTCGATGTCGGCCACTTCCGGCATTGTCGGTAAGAGGAATGCGCGAGGCGAGCAAAGGTTCAAACCAAGTTGAAATAATTTCCAAGATTGCCAAGTCCGCGTCAATCGCGCTAAATAAGGGGAATGTCAATGGTCGCCGAACAGCTTCGCGCCGCGCGTGAGGCGAAAAACCTCACCGTGCAGCAGGTCGCCGACGCGACCAAGATCCGCACCGACCACGTCCGCGCGCTGGAAGAGGGAAAGTTCACCGCCTTTTCCGCGACGATCTACATCCGCGGCTCGGTGAAGATTTACGCGAAGTTCCTCAAGCTCGACGAGGCCAAACTGCTCGCCACGCTGGACGGAGAATTGAAGGGCACGCAGAAATTCAGCGAGCCGCCGCCGCTCTCCGACCAGAAAAAAAGCCTGCTGGATTCCGTCGCGCTGGTGCTGGCGAAAGTGAACTGGAAAATGGGCGCGGCCGGTTTCGCCCTCATCATACTGGCGCTGATCGTCGGCGTCTCGTTCTGGGCCTGGCGGCATCACCAGAAAAACGACCCGCTCAAAAATTTGCCGGCCGCCGTCTATCAACCGGCAGATTCCGGCGACACGCTGCCGCTGCCGGGGCACAGATAGAGTTTCACACGTCTTCCAGATACAGCGCGCGATTGCGCCACAAATAAATCAGCCCCGACGTCGCGGTCAGCACGACGGTGATCCAGAGCGTGATGGCGGTGAACATCGCCGACCAGCCGGTGAAAAGGTTTTGCAGCCACACCGGCCATTCATGGCCCGCGTCCACCACCAGCAGCGCGATGATGGCGACGATCTGCGAAATGGTCTTGTGCTTCCCGTAACGCTCCGCCGCGAGCACGATATTTTTTGACGCCGCGAGCAGGCGCAGGCCGGTGATCGCCAGTTCGCGCGCAACGATGATGATGACCATCCACGCGGCGACCTTCACCGACGCGCCGGGATGCAGATGCGTGCTTTCGACGAACGCCACAAACGCCGAGCAAGTCAGGATTTTGTCCGCCAGCGGATCCATCAACTTGCCGAAATTCGTGATCAGCCCGCGGCTACGCGCGATGCGGCCATCGAGAAAATCCGTGAAGCTTGCCACGCTGAACAGCAGCAGCGCGAGCGTGTTGCGAAAGGGAATTTCCCACGGCCAGAACAGCGCGCACAAAAAAAACGCCGTCAACACGAAGCGCGAGACGGTGAGTTTATTGGGCAGGTTCATCTGGATTTACGGTTTTGGATTTACGATTTACGCGCTGCGCCCCCAAACGAGCGCGTCAGTCATAAATCGCATATCGTAAATCTTTCACGCGCCGAACTTGTCGAACATCTTCGCGTTCGCCTGCATGAGGCGGATGAGAAATTTCGCCGGGAACACGCTCAACGAACCGCTGTTCGCGCCGGTCTCGGTGAAGCGATCCAATTTGTCCGAACCGCTCGCGCTGGAATGCAGCAGCACCGGCTGCGGATGCCATGAATGGCCTTTGAGCGACACGGGCGTCGAGTGGTCGCCGGTGATGGCGATGACATCCGGTTTCTTTTTCAACAAGATCGGCAGCGCGGCGTCGAAATCTTCGATGGCTTTTTTCTTCGCGGCAAAATTTCCGTCCTCGCCGTATTTGTCCGTGTATTTGTAATGGATGAAAAAGAAATCGTAGTTGTCGTATTCGGCGAGGTAGCGCTCGAACTGTTCCTTGATGGTCTGCGGCCCTTCGATCTTCACCATGCCGACGAGTTGCGCGAGGCCTTTATACATCGGATAAACGGCGAGGCACGCGGGCTTGAGCAAGTAGCGCTCCTCGAACAGCGGGATCTCCGGCTGGTGCGCGATACCGCGCATGAGAAAACCGTTCGCCGGTTTTTCCTTGGCGATGATGGGCAGCGCGGCCTGGTAAAAATCCGCGATGAGCGCCGCCATTTTTTTCTGCTTCAAATTTTCCGGGTCGCGCGGCTTCACCGTCGGCACCGCAAAACCTTCGCGGTTCGGATCGGCGTCGGTCAGCGGGCCTTCGAGTCCCTTGCCGCGAAACACGACGACAAAACGGTGTTCCTTGCCCGCCTTGATGATGACCTGCGTGTCACCGATTTTTTTAATTTTGGCGGAAAGTTTCGCCACGAGTTTTTCGCAGACTTCCGTGGCGATGCGACCGGCGCGGCGGTCGGTGACAATTCCCTTTTCGTCCAGCGTCGCAAAATTCGCGCGCGCGCAGACATCGCCCGGTTGCAAGTCCACGCCGAGACCGAGCGCCTCGATGACGCCGCGGCCGACTTGAAATTCCAATGGGTCATAGCCAAACAAACCAAGATGGCCGGGTCCGCTGCCGGGCGTGATGCCGGGCGCGGCGGGAATCATGCGGCCTTGCGCGGAATCTTTTGAAAGCTTGTCTAGGTTCGGCGTCGTCGCGGCTTCGAGGGGCGTGAGATAATTTTGCTCCTTGGTCGCGAGATCGCCGAGGCCGTCGAGCACGATCAACGCCAGCTTGGTTTTGGTTTTCAGCGTCAGCTCCGAATAAAGCGCGTCCAAATTCATTGGCGCAGTTTAAGGAAATAAATTTCCGGCGCAATTCGATTTAACAATACTTCGCCGCCGGCAAACTGCATTTTTCTTGTGCGCCTTCCCATTTCGCGGGTGCTATAACTTGAAAAACGATGACGCCTGATTCTGAACTGCTGGCGGTTTTCGCCCAAACGAATTCCGAAGACGCCTTCGCCGAAGTGGTGAAGCGCCATGTCAACCTCGTCCATTCCGCCGCGCTCCGGCAAGTCAGTGGCGACGCACATCTCGCGCACGACGTGGCGCAGACCGTTTTCACCGACCTCGCGCGCAAGGCCGGTACGCTGGCGCGGCGCGAGAGTTTGAGCGGCTGGCTTTACACCAGCGCGCATTTTGCCGCCGCGAAAATCATCCGCACCGAAACCCGCCGGCGCGACCGCGAGGAAAAATTTATGCGCGAACCCGTCAACGAATCCGCGCCCGAAACGGAATGGGAAAAACTTCGTCCCGCGCTCGACGCCGCCATGCACGAACTCAAGGAGTCCGACCGCGAAGCCGTCCTGTTGCGCTATTTTGAAAACCGGCCGTTCACCGAAGTCGGCGCAAAGCTGGGGCTGAATGAAAATGCCGCGCGGATGCGCGTCGAACGCGCGCTGGAAAAATTGCGCGACACTTTCACCAAGCACGGCATCACGACGGCGACGGCGCTGGCGTCCGTGATTTCTGCGAACGCGATCCAGATTGCGCCCGCAAATCTAGCCGCGACGCTGACGACCGCTTCAATTGCAACTGCAGGAACTGGAACCTTCACCCTTCTGAAAATCATGACGGCGACAAAATTAAAACTGGCATTGAGCGCGCTCGTTGTTGTGGGTGGGATCACGATGTTTATGATTCAAAAGCAAGCGCTGGAAAAATTACGAGCAGACAATGATTTATTGACGCAACAACTCACACAACTGCAAGCCGACAACGAAGGTCTTTCAAATCAGCTTGCTGCGGTTGGCGATGCCAAATCACTTTCGGACGAGCAATTTAATGAATTGCTGAAATTGCGTGGTGAAGTTGGAGTGTTGCGCAACCAACTTGGCGAAATTGGAAAATTACGCGAAGAAAATAAGAGATTACAGGCGGCACAACTTGACCCAAATGCTCAACGACAAGAAATTCTGGATGCTGAAAAGCAGCAGCATGATGTGATGATGCAAAAACTTGATGACGCAAAACAAGGAGTGCTTGCATTTATACTGTTCGCGGACGATAACCAAAAACAATTCCCGACAAATTTTGCGCAGGCATCTCTTTATACGAATACGAATTACACCGAACAAATCGAGAGTCATTTTGATATGACTTATCAAGGTTCAATTTCAAGCATCACAAACGTATCAGAGACCATTGTTCTCAAAGAAAAACAGGCTTGGCAGGCGCTTAACGGCAAATGGATGAAGACTTATGGTTTTGCCGATGGCCACGCTGAAATTCGTACGGAGCCAAACGGCAATTTCGACGATTGGGAAAGCAAGCACACAATTCCATCGCCAAATCAATAAGGCAGCGGAAACGCAAGCCACTTTACTTTCGCGGCGTCATGGCGCAAGTTGGCGGCGCATGATTCGACCGTTTTTACGTCTCTGGATGATTTTACTGGCCGCGCTAATCGCCGCACACGCAGGCGCGGCGGAAACCGCGCCGCTATCCGCCTCGCTGCTCGACAATGACGTGCTGCGCCTGCGGGTCGGGCATTTGACGGCCAGTTTTGGGCAGGAATTTCTTGCCGCGCAGCCGACCAATAAACTGGACGGCATCATTCTTGACCTGCGCGCGGCGGATGGCGATAAAAACGCGGTGGCGGCGGCCAGCGGTTTTTTTGCAGCGAAAAATTTTCCGCTGGCAATTCTCGTCAACGGCCAGACGCGCGGCGCAGCGGCGGAATTGGCGGTGGATTTGCGGACGGCGGGCGACGGCATTCTGATTGGTGCGAGCGATTTCACCGGCAAAATCCAACCGGACATCGTGGTGACGGTTTCAAGCGAGGACGAAAAGAAATTTCTTGCCGATCCGTTTTTCATCCCGACGCCGCCGAAGCTGGCTTTTCCGTCCGGCACGAATGAGTTGATGGAGTTTGTGGATCACACGAGCGAGGCCGACCTCGTGCGCCAGCGCGTGAAAGACGGCGACGAAGACGACTCGGCGATCCCGCGCGCCGAGCCGGGCGCGCCGGTCATCCGCGATCCGGCGCTGGCGCGGGCGCTGGATTTGTTCAAGGCGCTGGCGGCGCTGCATCCGGCGCGCGGTTGATTTCGCATTGACGATTCGGCTCCGAACAACCACCTTTTCCGTTCGCGTTTGGGATGAAAACAATTCTTTTTCTTTGCACCGGCAATGTCTGTCGCAGCCCGATGGCCGAGGGACTTTTCCGCCACGCCATCAAGGGCCGGGGCGAGTTCCGCATCGTGTCGGCGGGTCTTGGCGCGGTGGACGGCGAGCCGCCGACGAATCATTCCGTATCAGCGATGCGCGAGATCGGTATTGATATTTCCGGCCAGCGCAGCCGCGCGCTCACGGCGGAACTGGTGCGCTCGGCGGATTTGATTTTGGGCATGACGCACAGCCACACGGACACGGTGGCGCTGCTGTATCCGTCGGCGGCGGAAAAAACTTTTCTGCTGCGCGAATTTGACGAGACGCTCGAGGCCTACGAAAAAGACATCAGCGATCCCATCGGCAGTCCGTATCATATTTATGCGGAGTGCCGCGACCAGATTGAACAAGGCATCGCCACGCTTTTGAAATTTATGGAACAACACGACCTTTTGCCGAAAAATCCCAACGCGTCTTCCGCCGCCGTCATAAACTTCGCCCTCGGCGCGGATCACGGCGGACTGGAGCTCAAGGAAGCGCTCAAGGCCTGGCTGCGCGAACGCGGCCTGACCGTCAGCGATTTTGGCGCGACGACCAAAGACCCGGCGGATGATTACCCGGATTTCGCCAAGCCCGTCGCGCAGGCCGTCGCGGATGGCAAAGCTGAATTTGGTTTGCTCGTCTGCACCAGCGGCGTCGGCATCTGCATCGCCGCCAACAAAGTCACCGGCATCCGCGCCGGCGTGGCTGACGATGAAGACGACGCGGCCACGATGCGCCGGCACAATGACGTGAACGTGCTGTGTTTGAGCGGCAAAAAAACTTCCGCCGAACTCGGCAAGAAAATTCTCGCCGCGTTCATCGGTGCGAATTTTGAGGGCGGACGCCACGAGCGACGCGTGTTGAAAATGGATGCGAAATTCGCGTCGGCAAATTTACGGCTGCGCAATGTGGATCCGCAAATCGCTGAAGCGATCGAACACGAACGCGTGCGCCAGCAGGAAAACATCGAGCTGATCGCGAGCGAAAATTTCACGTCGCCGGCCATCATGGAAGCGCAAGGCTCCGTGCTGACGAACAAATACGCAGAAGGCTATCCGAAAAAACGTTGGTATGGTGGTTGTGAAAACGTGGACACGATTGAGCAGCTCGCGATTGACCGCGCGAAAAAATTATTCGGCGCGGAACACGCGAACGTCCAGCCGCACTCCGGCTCTGGCGCGAACATGGCCGTTTATTTTGCCGTCCTGAAACCCGGCGACAAAATGTTGACGATGGATTTGAGCCACGGTGGCCATTTGACGCACGGCAACAAGGCGAATTTTTCCGGCAAATTTTTCGAGATCGTCCACTACGGAGTTGGTCGGGAGAACGGCTTGATTGATTACGAACAGCTCGCCGCGATGGCCCGCGAACATAAGCCGAAGATGATCACCGTCGGCGCGAGCGCGTATCCGCGCATCATTGATTTCAAGCGCATGGGCGAGATCGCGCGCGAAGTCGGTGCGTATCTGCTAGCGGACATCGCGCACATCGCGGGTCTGGTCGCGGCGGGGATTCATCCCAGCCCGATTGAGCACGCGGATTTTGTGACGACCACGACGCACAAGACGCTTCGCGGCCCGCGCGGCGGTTTGATTTTGACGCGCGAAAAATACGCGAAGGAAATTGACTCGAACATTTTTCCCGGCATCCAGGGCGGCCCGCTGGAACACGTCATCGCGGCGAAAGCGGTTTGTTTTCACGAAGCGTTGTCGCCAAGTTTCAAAACATATCAGCAGCAGGTCGTGAAAAACGCGGCGGCGCTCGCCGACGGCATGAAACGCAACGGTTATCGCCTCATCAGTGGCGGCACGGACAACCATCTCATGCTCGTGGACGTCGGCGCGCGCGACATCACCGGCAAGGATTCGCAGATTGCGTTGGACGAAGCCGGCATCACCGTGAATAAAAATACTATTCCGTTTGAGACGCGCTCGCCTTTCCAAGCCAGCGGCATCCGCCTCGGCACGCCCGCCGTGACGACGCGCGGCATGAAGGAAGCGGAGATGGCCGCGATAGCCGACATGATTTCCGAAGTGCTGATGGACATCAAAAATGTGGATGCCGCGCACAAGGTGCGCGCCCGTGTGCGCGAGTTGACGGCGAAATTTCCGCTGCCATATTGATTCAACATTGTTTTTAGAATTATGTTCAGCGTCGGACAAAAAGTTGTTCTAGTGGATGACAAGTGGCCGGAGACGGTCAAGCAGCTTTACCTTGCGCTGCCGGTTTTGAACTCGGTCTATGTCGTCCGCGCCGTGCGCGTGGGCGTGCGCGCGGACGAACTCATCATGGATCATCGCCGCGTGCTGGAATCCTCGTTGTTGCTCGTCGGCCTTTTCAATCCAACAAATAATCTTGGTGTGGAAGCCGGTTTCGCTGCGAGCCGTTTCCGCGCGCTCGACGAGTTGAAGCAGTCTGCCGTGGAAGAACAAGAAGCGTTGGTTTGAAACGGCTGACGGACGACTGTCTGCTGTCAGCGCGGGAATTTTTCTATCTCCGGGAATTTTGGAACAGCATGATGGCGACGATGCTCGCCGCAAAAATCAAAGCGACCAAAACGACCAGCAGGATGGTTTTAGTCTGTTTTTTACGCTGCCACGGAGCCAGACGCGGAAACAGCACCTTGCCCAAAAATTTTATCGGCATACAACAGGTTCTCGTGTTTTCTGATCAAGCGATGCCCAATCAAATCATAACCAGACGTAATGTCGAGCGTGATTTCAACCCACCGCGCCGGCAAAAACTAAACTGGAATTGTTTCCGCCAGACCCCGGCCGCGCCCATGGTTCAGGTTGATGAACTGTCTGGTTTCAGTGATGTAGCCGACGATGTTGAACTTGCAGATTGCTTCTTTTTTCGCCACGTCAAAGGCCGCGCCGGTTCGCGGAAAATGTTTTCCGTCAGCGGCGATTTTGGTCCAGTGACTGTCGGCGGTGAGGTATTCCAAGCTGTCGGGGTTCTCGATGAGAATATTCATAGACGGACAACCTAACCGATAGTTAGGCATAAACGGCATTATATCTCGAATTATCTTTTCGCCGCCAAACAGCTGGTCGAATGCCGTAATTGATTTAGTCCATCGCCACCGGACGGCGCGCGGCTTTTTTGCCGGCATGATAGGACTTGTCGGCGAGCATTTTATTTTTGGCGCGGCGCGAACGTTTGCGTTTCTGGCGGCGGATTTTTTCAATCTCGGCGCGTTGCGCGGCGATGAAACCATTTTTTCGCTCTTCAATTTTGTCGAGCAGCAGGCGGCGCGCGATGAAACGGTTTAATCCTTGCTGGCGCGTCTCCTGACATTTGACCGACACGCCGGTCGGACGATGAAACAGCATCACGCAAGTGGAAACCTTGTTCACGTTCTGACCGCCGTGGCCGCCGGAGCGGACAAAACTTTCCTCGATGTCCGCCTCGCGCACGCCCAACGCAGCCATGCGCTGCGCGAGTTGGTTTTCTTTTTCGAGGCTGACGGGAAATGCGCCCATGACAAAATCCTAGCACTACCCGCGCGATTGCACCAGCACGCGGAACGCGCGGCCAAGATGTTCGGGGTGCGTGAGGCTTTGAAATTGGCGCACTTGTTTTGCATCCAGATTGGCAAAAGCTTTTTTGGCCACGGCTTTTTTAAAAATGTGCGTGATAAATTGCGGCTGCGTGCAAAATAGTTCCGTTTTCAAGCCGGCTTCCTCGCCGGCTTTTTGGATGGCGGGGAAATTGACGTGCGCGGTCAAATCCTGTTCGCCAGGATGCGCCAGCAAATCGTCGGAGACGTGATGGCGATGATAGGCGCGCAGGGTTCCGTTAAGTCGCGCCGGTGAAAACTGCTCATCAGCATTGAAGCCGTAATCAATCGCCAGCAGTTTTCCAATTTCCAAAATTCCGGCGGCGGCGCGCCACCAGTTTTCGGCGGTGGGAGAAATTTCGATGGTGTAATTGTCGGGTAAGACTGACAAAAGCGCCGATGGCAGATGAGAGATGGCCGATGGCAAATCCTGTTGTCGCATTTTTACCCAAGTGAATTTCTCGCCGGTGAGCGCGACGCCCCACTCGAACCAGTTTTTTTCTTTCGCATCCCAGCCGTAACGATGGACGGGAAAGGCGTCGAGCAGTTCGTTGGAGAAAAGCACTCCGCGCAATTTGAAATTTTTAATTTTAAATTGAAAGTTTTCGAAATCGGCGAACCAATTTACGCGCCGCGCGAATGATTTAAGCGTGTTCTGCTGCCATTCCTGCCTACGCGTAGATGGTTCGATGATGACGTATTCAATTTCGGCAAAAAGTTTTGGCCGGTGGATTTGCAGCCAGTTCAAAATATCCGCTGCGAGTTTTCCATCGTGCGCGCCGGCCTCGACGATTCTGACTTCTGACTTCCGGCTTCTGACTTCGATTTCGAGCCATTCGGCGAACTGGAAGGCGAGCAGTTCGCCAAAAAATTTTCCCACGCTGACACTGGTGATGAAGTCGCCAGCGCGGCCAACCGTGTCTTTTTTTGTTTCGTAGTAGCCGGTTTCGGGACAGTAAAGCGCCAGTTCCATGAAGCGGGCAAAAGAAATTGCGCCGCTTTTGAGAATTTCTTCGCGGATGGCGTCAGTCGGCATTTTCATTGCTTGCAGAGCGGCATGGCATTGGCTAGTGTCGTTTCAACCGAGAGGATTTATGGCTAAAATTGACGCATTTTTCAACTTGATGTTCGAGCAAAAGGCTTCTGACTTGCACATGGCCTCCGGCAACCCGCCGATGATGCGCATCCACGGCGAGCTGCAGCGCGTGGATTATCCGCCGCTGGAAAGCGACGCGCTCAAGGCGATGCTCTACGAAATCGCGCCGGATTACAAAATCAAACAGTTCGAGGAAACCGGCGACGTGGATTTCGGCTACGAAATCCCCAACATCTCGCGCTTCCGCGTGAATTTTTTCAACCAAAAAAATGGTGTTAGCGCGGTGTTCCGTCAGATTCCCAGCCGCGTGCTATCGTTCGAGGATTTTGAGAAACTGGAAGCGCCCTTGCCGGCGGTGTTCAAAAAATTTGCGATGCTGCATCGTGGCCTAGTCGTCGTGACCGGGCCGACCGGCTCTGGAAAATCCACGACGCTCGCGGCCATCGTGGATTATTGCAATCGTAACCGCAAAGACCACATCATTACGCTGGAAGACCCGATTGAATTCGTCCACGAAAGCAAGAACTGCCTCGTGAACCACCGCGAGGTCGGCGTCCACACAAAATCATTTGCGTCCGGTTTGCGCGGCGCGTTGCGCGAAGACCCGGACATCATCCTCGTCGGCGAAATGCGCGATTTGGAGACGATTGAACTTGCGATCACCGCAGCGGCGACCGGTCACTTGGTTTTTGGCACGCTGCACACGCAGAGCGCGGCCAAGACGGTGGATCGTATCATTGACGTTTTTCCAGCAGATCAGCAGAACAAAATCCGCCAGACGCTGTCCGAGGCCTTGAAGGGCGTGGTCGCGCAGACCTTGTTCAAACGCTCGGATAAAAAGGGCCGCGTGGCGGCATTTGAAGTTTTGGTGTTCAACACCGCCGTGGCCAACCTCGTGCGCGAGGGCAAGACACACCAGATTCAGGGCATGATCCAAGTCGGCAAGAAATTCGGCAACCAGCAGCTTGACGATCACATCATGGAACACGTCCGCATGAAGCGCATCACGCCGGAGGACGCTTATGACAAGTCGCTTGACAAGAAAAAATTTCGCCCGCTGCTTGCGCATCCTCCGGAAGACGAAGACACGATGTGATTTTATATGCGCCGCCCGGAGCTTGACCAGATTTTGGCCACCATGCTGGCCTCGCAGCCGGAGGTTTCCGATCTGCTGTTCACCGTGGATCGTCCGCCGCAAGTCGAGGCTTACGGCGAACTGAAACCGGTGATTTTTGATCCGCCCATTGAAAAGCTAACGCCGTTCCAGATCGAGACCATCGTGATGAACATCATCGGTGACAACCTCTGGCACATCGAGGATTTGCTGCGGCACGGTTCGTGCGACTCGTCGTATTCCTTGTCGGATCAGGCGCGTTTCCGCGTGAACATTTTTTCGCAGCGCGGCAGTTTTTCCATCGTATGCCGCCAGTTGAACGCCTCGGTGCCGACGCTGGAAAAGTTGAAATTTCCGGAGATCTTCTCGGAAATTCCGAATGAAAAAACCGGTCTCATCCTGATCACCGGCGCGACCGGCTCCGGCAAATCCACCACGCTTGCAGCCATTCTGGACGAGATCAACCGCACCAAGCCGGTTCACATCGTCACGCTCGAAGACCCGGTCGAGTATCTGCACAAGCACCAAAAAGCCACGTTCAACCAGCGCGAACTCGGCCTGGATTTCGACACCTACGCGAACGGTTTGCGCGCGGCGTTGCGCCAGGCGCCCAAAGTGATTCTCGTCGGCGAAATGCGCGACCGCGACACGGTGAAAATCGCCTTGAGCGCGGCCGAAACCGGTCACTTGGTTTTAAGCACGCTCCACACAATTAATGCGGGCGAAACCATCAACCGCATCCTCGGTATGTTTGAGCCGGACGAGCAGGAACAGGTGCGCACGCGGCTTTCCGATTCGCTTCGCTGGGTGGCCAGCCAGCGGCTCGCCCCAAAGGTTGGAGGCGGACGTTGTGCGTTGATTGAGCTGATGGGTTCCAACCTGCGCACGCAGGAGACCATCCGGCTTGGTGAAAGCGAGGGCAAAACTTTTTACGAGATCATCGAGGCCAGCTACACCTTCGGCTGGCGCACGTTTGACGACGCCTGCCTCGACGCGTATGAACACGGCGTCATCACCGAGGAAACCGCCCTGCTCTACTGCACCAAGCGCAGCGTCGTTTCACGCGGCATTGACAACCTCAAGAAGGCGCGCGGCGAAATGAACGCCAGCGCCCATACGCTGCGGATGAAAAACCTCAAGGCCAGCGCTGGCGGCGACGGCGCGCCAGCTCCACCCGTCCTGAAAATAAAATGAACGGCTCCTTTGATTTCGTTGGCAGCGAGGACAAACCCGCGCTGATTGCGTTTTCCACGCCGGAGTGGCTGGACGCCACCAAGACCGCGCTCAACGAGCTCGGTTACAAGGTTCACACCGCCGCGACCCACAGCGATTTTCTAATCCGCTTCAGCCAGGCGCGCTATCAAGTCGTCATCGTCGAGGAATTGTTCGGCGCAAACACGCCCGACGAAAACCTCACGCTCAAGGCACTGCAAAATATGTCGGTCAGCCAGCGCCGCCACGCGACCATGCTGCTCATCGGCAATTCTTTTCAGACTTTCACGCCGATGGAGGCGTTCAAGAACAGCGTCCACGCCGTCATTAACAGCTCCGAAATTTTCCTGCTCAAGCAGCTCGTGGAAAAAGCCGTCGCCGAAAACGACGTTTTTCTGCACAGCTTCCGCGAAATCCAAAACCGCGTCTTCACCAGCGGCACCCGGTTCTGACCGTGACCCGACTGGACCAGGCGCTCGTCGAGCGCGCCCTCTGCGACAGCCGCGAACGCGCCAAACGCCTGATTCTTGCCGGGCAAATCCGCGTCAACGGCCATCCCGCGAAAAAGGCCAGCGATAACATCAAGCCCGCCGATGAAATCACCGTGGACGCGCCGGAAAAATTTGTCAGCCGCGGCGGACACAAACTCGAGCACGCGCTGGAACATTTTCAATTAAATGTGGAAAAGCTCGTGGCCATTGATTTGGGCGCGTCGACCGGCGGCTTCACCGATTGTTTGTTACAGCGCGGCGCGGGCAAAATTTTTGCCGTGGACGTCGGTCAAGGCCAGCTCGCGTGGAAATTACGCAGCGACCCGCGCGTGGTCGTTATGGAAAAAACCAACGCGCGTTTTCTCAAGCCGGAAAATTTCCCCGCGCCCGCTGATTTGCTCGTCGTTGATTGTTCCTTCATTTCTCTCAAGAAAATTTTGCCAGCCGCCACGCCGTTGCTCAAAGTGGATGGAAAAATTGTCGCTTTAATCAAGCCGCAGTTTGAAGCGGGAAAAGCAGAAGCGGATAAAGGCCGTGGTGTGATTACTGATTCCGCCATCCACGAACGTGTGCTGGCGGAGCTGCAAGAATTTGTGTCCGCGCAGGCTGGCCTTTGCTGGCGCGGTGTGGTTGAATCTCCCTTGCTCGGCCCGGCCGGCAATAAAGAATTTCTGGCACTGATTGAAAAAGTCCGCTGACCATTTCCAACGCATCGGCCTCGTCGGCAACGCGGAAAAATCCGCGTGCGCCGCCAGCGTCCGCGCCGCCGCCCGCCTCATTCAGCGTAGCGGACGGACAATTGTCTGCGAAGAAATCACCGCGCGACTTACGAAGCTGAAATGTCCGACCGTGCCCAACGCCGCCGCGCTCGCGCGCGAAGTTGATTTGCTGCTCGTCTTCGGCGGCGACGGCACGATGCTCCACGCCGCGCGGCAGATTGCCGGTTCCAAAACGCCGATGCTCGGCGTCAACATCGGCAGCCTCGGTTTTCTCACCGCCGTTCCTTCCGACAAACTTGCGGAAGCCCTGAAACTCGTCTGGGCGGGTGAATTCAAATTTGAATCCCGCGCGCTCATCGAGGCCACCGGCATCTGCCACGGAAAAAAACTCGTCGCCACCGCGCTCAACGACATCGTCGTCACGCGCGGCGCGGTCTCTCGTCTCATCGCGCTCGACGTGACCGTGAACGGCGAACTGGTCACGCGCTATCGTTGCGACGGATTGATTGTCAGCTCGCCCACCGGCTCGACGGCGTATTCGCTCGCGGCCGGCGGCGCGGTGGTTTTGCCAACGGCGGACGTGTTCGCGCTCACGCCGATCTGTCCGCACGCACTTTCAAATCGTTCCATCATTTTGCCGCTGTCCGCGACGGTTCGCGTGAAGGCCATCAACACTGTGCCGTCGGCATTTCTCAATGCCGACGGCCAGATCGTCGGCGAACTCGCCGCGAACGACGAAATCACCATCCGCCGCAGCCGCCATTCTGTGCGGCTCCTGCGGCTGGCGGATAGTTCATTTCTCGAAGCCTTGCGCCGAAAACTGCACTGGCGCGGAACTTACCTGTAAGAAAAAATGGTTCGATTAAAAGACATTGCCAAAATCATCGGCGTCTCCGTGATGACCGTTTCCAAAGCCCTGCGCGACGAACCCGATGTCTCCGCCGCCACCAAGATCAAAATTAAAAAACTCGCGGCGGAAATGGGCTACGTCCCCGACTCCAGCGCGCAAGGATTGCGGACGAAAACCACGAAGCTCTTCGGTCTCGTCATTCCGTCCACGACGAATCCCATTTTTGCGCGCATCGTTTTCGCCATTGAGGAACGCGCCCACGAACTCGGCTACGATCTGCTCCTGTGCCACACCTACAACAAGCCCGAACGCGAGGACGCCGGCCTGCGCCGCCTGCTCTCGCGCCGCGTGGACGGATTGTTCATCGCGCCGGTTTATCGCTTTGAAGCCGAGGCGCGGATTTATCAGGAAATCATTGTTCGGAAAGTTCCCACCGTCCTGCTCGGTTCGCCCGCGCCGTTCTGCAAAAATTTCCCCGCCATTGAGATCGAGGAACTCGTCGCCAGCTACAACGCCACGAAACATCTGCTCGGATTCGGCCACAAAAAAATCGCCTACTTCACCGGCCCGCCCGCTGCGCCGTGGGCGCACGAACGCTTTGAAGGCTATCGCCGCGCGCTGCGCGAAGCCGGCATCGAGGTGGACGACAAACTCGTCTTCCAAGCCGGCAACACCATCGAGGATGGCACCAAGGCCGCGTTGCAGATGCTCAACGAAGGCGTCCAGCCCACCGCCATCCAGGCCGTGAGCGACCTCGTGGCCATCGGCTGCGCGGAAACGTTATTGCAACAGGGCATCAAGATTCCCGACGACATCTCGCTGGTGGGTTTTGGAAATATTTTGACGGCGGAATTTTATCGCGTGCCGCTCACCACCGTCAGCCAGCCGAAATACCGGCTCGGCGTCACGGCGGTGGAAACGATGCAGAAGCTCATTCGTGGCGAAAAAATCCAGTTGAAGCGCCTCGCCGCCGAATTCGTGGAACGCCAAAGCACCGCGCCGCCAAAGAATTAGCCACAGATTTTCACAGATGAAACACAGATTCGGTGGGGCGAGACTCCCGGCGAGCCGAAAGTTTGGAACTTCGCACCTATTGTTTCCACAGTGCGGTGGGACGACCACCAAACGTCGCGCCCCAGCCGGTGGTGTCGGGCAGGTAATAAACTGTCAAATTCGTATCGTAAGAGAAAATTGATGAGTCAGCGATAGGAGTGTTTCCCTCAAAATAGATTCCAATTAGGCTACAAGAAGAGAAAGCACCATGTTCGATATTGGTGACGCCGGTTGGTATAATGATACTGGTCAAGTTGGTGCAGGCATAAAATGCCTTCGCTCCGATGCTTTTAACGCTATTGCCAATGATGACATTTTTCAGGTTTGAGCACAAAGTGAACGCCTCTGTTCCAATCCTTGTGACGTGATTGCCAATCTTAACATTGGTCAAGTTATGACAATGAGCGAACACATAGTCTCCAATGTTAGTGACGCTGTTTGGGATAGCGACATTGGTTATGCCACAAAAACCGAACGCATTTTTTTCGATAAAGGCAAGATTGGTTCCAATGGAGATTTCAGCAAGATTGAAACACTCATGAAATGCAAAGTTTCCTATGCTGGCAACATTATTGCCAATCGAAATACTGGTAAGGCTAGGATTTCTAAAAAAAGCTAGGCCTTCGATACGAGTAACTGGCAGCGCATTTATGGTGTCGGGAATAACCACCACCCCACCGGCTCCGGTGTAGTGGTTGATCGTGAGCGCGCCATTGTTGGTCGTGCAAGTGTAGTCTTGGGCTTGCATCACGATGGGTAGCGCCAAAAGAAGAAAGAGTGCCAGCCGTTTCATGGTTTTCATTTTGGTTTGCCGCCCCATCTGTGTTTCGTCTGTGAAAATCTGTGGCTAAAGTTTTTTCCCGCCACCAAAAAGCAGCCGCAGGCTGTTCATCACCACCACCACCGTGCTGCCTTCGTGGCCGACCACGCCGACCGTCAGCGGGATTTTGCCGAGCAGCGCGAACGTCACCAGCACCGCCACCGTGCCGAGCGAGATGAAAAGATTTTGCCGGATGATGCTGCGCGCGCGATGGCTCAACCGGAACGCGGCAAGAAAATTTTCCAGCTTGTCGTTCATCAGCACCACGTCCGCCTGTTCCAGCGCGGCGTCCGCCCCGCGCGCGCCCATCGCCACGCCGATGTGCGCCACGGCCAGGCTCGGCGCATCGTTCACGCCGTCGCCCACCATCGCGACTTTTTTTCCGGCGACGGTGAATTCTTTTATGGCGGCGACTTTTTGCTCCGGCTTGAGTTCCGCGCGCACATCGTCGAGCTTCAGTTCCGCGCGCAGAAAATCGGCGGCGGCGCGGCGGTCGCCGGTCAGCACCACAATGTGCAGACCTTTCGCGTGCAATTGCGCCATCACGTCCGCCGACTGCGGGCGGATGTCGTCGCGCAAAATGATACGGCCAATCAAATTATCACCAGCAACCCAGACTTCGGACGTGCCCACGCCGGATTGCGGCGCGGCGAATTCTCCGCACGCCACCTGCGTCTCAACCCACTCGCGTTTGCCAAGGAAAATTTCTTTGCCATCGCGCGTGGCCTTCAGGCCTTGACCAGTGACGGATTCAAACTGGGAAAATTCCAGCGGCGCCAAAATCTGCTGCTTGCCGTGGCGCGTGATTGCGCGGGCGAGCGGATGCGTAGACATTTTTTCCAGCGAGTAAGCCAGTTGCGCGATTTCGTTTTCGCGGCCGGGCGGAAAACTTTCCACTTTTTCCACGCGCAGTTCGCCGGTCGTTAGCGTGCCGGTTTTGTCGAGCGCGACGACGTTGACCTCGGCCAATTTTTCCACCGCCGCGCCACCGCGAAATAAAATTCCGTGCCGCGCCGCCCACGCAATCGCCGCCAACACTGCCGACGGAATTGAAAGCACCAGCGCGCACGGCGACGACACGACAAGCAGCGTCATCGTGCGGTAGAACGCGCTGCTGCCATTAAGATGAAATGAGCTATGCCAGCCGGTAACATTTGTGAATGCTGGCAAATGAAAGCCCAGCCACCACACAAAAAACATCGCGAGCGACAGGCCGAGCACACCGTAGGTGTAAAACGTGCTGAACTTGTCGGCGAACAGTTGCGCGGGTGCCTTTTGCTGCTGCGCCTCGCGGATGAGCGTGATGATTTTTTGCAGCGAACTTTCGGCGGCGGCCTTGGTGACGATGACTTCGACCGCGCCCCAAAGATTGATCGTGCCGGCCAGCACGATGTCGCCGATGATTTTTTCAACGGGCGCGGCCTCGCCGGTGAGATTGGATTCGTCGGCGGCGGTGTTGCCCTTGGCGATTTCTGCGTCCACGGGAAATTGCGCGCCGGGCTTGATGAGCAGCCGCGTGCCAGCCCGGATTTTTTCCACGGCAACTTCCGTTTCATTTCCGTTCGCATCCATCGCGGTCGCCGTTTTCGGCACGTCGCGAAAGAGGGAGCGAATTTCTTTTTGCGTGCGGCCGAGCGCGTAATGTTCGAGCGCGCCGGAAAAGGAAAATAAAAATAAAAGCGTCGCGCCTTCCGCCCACGCGCCGATGCTGGCCGCGCCGACGGCGACGGCGAGCATCAGAAAATGCACGTCCAGCACGCGTTTTTGCAGGCGTTCCCAAACTTCTTCCGCCGGGAAAAATCCGCCGGCGAGATAAGCGGCGACGAACGCGGCGACTTTGAATTGCGCGGGCAAAACCAGCGTCAGCAAGCCGAACACGCCGCACGCGATGGCGAGGACGAGCTGCCATTTCCATTCGTCGGCATGATGATCGTCGTCGTGAAATTCCATTTCGCGCGGCGCGATTTTGGGAAAGGGAATGTCGCGCCAGCGCCAGAATTTCGGCGCGGTCGGACAGGTGACGCGGGCGATGGTCGTGGCCGTCGCCTCGCGGCGAATGGTGATGCCGCGCTGTTCGGTCGCGGTCAACGGCGAGTCGCAAACCGCGCAACTGGTTTTGCCGGAAAACAGCGAGCAGGTTTCGCCGGCGGCGGAATTCTGCGCGGACTGGATTTTGGCGGAAATTTTTTGCGTGAGCTGTTCCACGTCGGCGCGGCCAAGGGTGGCGACGGAGATTTTCTGCTGCGCGGAGTCAATCGTCACCGCCTCCAGCATCGGCTCCTCGGAAAACGTGTCGGCGACGCAACGCGCCAGACAGCTTGCCGACGGCTCCGCGCGCCGATGTCCGTGTCCTGAACTCATCGCCTGATTTTTAACATAAGGACAATCGGCGCGCGAAGGAATAATTGTTTTCCACCGATTCCGCGTGGCTAAATTGGTTGATACTTGGGCAAAATCTGCAAAGCTGCGGCCAAGAGAAACAGTAAATTTAATCATGAGCAAAAGCACGTTCGGAAATCGCAATACGGAAAACCCGGCGGTCATCCGCTGGGTGGAGGAACAGGCGAAACTTTGCCAATCGGACAAAATTTTCTGGTGCGACGGCTCGGAAGCGGAAAAGGAATTGCTCACCGCCGAAGCCGTTGACCAAAAAATTCTCGTCAAACTGAATCACGAGAAATTGCCCGGTTGCTATTATCACCGCTCCAATGCCAATGACGTAGCGCGCGTGGAGCAATGCACGTTCATCTGCACGCCAATGCAGGAGGAAGCCGGGCCGACGAACAATTGGATGGCGCCGAAAGCGATGTATGCCAAGCTCGGCGCGCTCTGTGCCGGCGCGATGAAGGGCCGCACGATGTATGTCGTGCCTTACTTGATGGGGCCGCTGGGTTCGCCGCTCACCAAAGTCGGCATTGAGTTGACGGACTCCCTTTACGTCGTGTTGAGTATGCGCATCATGGCGCGCATGGGACAAATCGCCTACCAGCAGCTCGGCGACAGCGACGATTTCAATCGCGGCCTGCACTGTATGTTGGACGTGAATCCCGACCGCCGTTTCATCGCGCATTTTCCGCAGGATAACGCCGTCATCTCCGTCGGCTCAAATTACGGCGGCAACGTTCTGCTTGGTAAAAAATGTCTCGCGCTGCGCATCGGTTCTTATCTCGGCCGCAACGAAGGTTGGATGGCGGAACACATGTTGATCCTCGGCGTCGAATCACCGACGGGCGAAAAAACTTACGTCGCGGCGGCGTTCCCGAGCGCGTGCGGTAAAACGAATTTCGCGATGATGGTTCCGCCCGCGCATTTTAAAGGCTGGAAGATTACGACGGTCGGCGATGACATCGCATGGATGAAACCGGGACCGGACGGACGCCTTTACGCCATCAATCCAGAGGCCGGTTATTTCGGCGTGGTGCCGGGAACGAATTCCAAATCCAATCCCAACGCCGTGAAGACGATTCATCGCGACACGATTTTCACGAACGTCGCGCTCACACCCGACGGCGACGTCTGGTGGGAAGGCAAGGATGGCGATGTGCCGAAAGAATGTTTGGACTGGCGCGGCAACAAATGGACGCCAGACTCGAAAGAAAAAGCCGCGCACGCAAATTCACGTTTCGCCGCACCGATGGCGAACAATCCTGCGCTCGACCCGCTCGCCAACGACCCGAACGGCGTGCCCATCAGCGCGATTATTTTTGGCGGACGCCGCGCGGACACGATGCCGCTCGTATATCAGGCATTTAACTGGATTCACGGCGTTTACATCGGCGCGACGATGGGTTCCGAGATGACCGCCGCGGCGGTCGGCGGACATGGTCAGGTGCGGCGCGATCCGATGGCGATGCTGCCGTTCTGCGGTTATGACATGGGAGATTATTTTCGCCACTGGATCGTGATGCGCAAGCTCATCAAATTTCCACCGCGCATTTTCAATGTGAACTGGTTCCGCAAAGATGCCGACGGCACGTTTCTCTGGCCCGGCTTCGGCGAAAATATGCGCGTGCTGAAATGGATTGTCGCGCGCTGTTCCGGTCAGGCTAACGCCGTCGAGACGCCGCTCGGCTGGGTGCCGTATGCGAAGGATTTTGACCTGAACGGCCTGCCGGATTATTCGCCGGAAAAATTCGACCGTGTGCAGACCATTAACTACGACGACTGGCGGCGTGAACTTTTGCAGCAGGACGAACTGTTCATGAAAATCTATTCGCACCTGCCGAAGGAACTCATCTTCCAGCGCGAACTCCTCGTGGCGCGGCTGTGATTCAAATCACGCCAGCAGCGATTTAACTTTCGCCAGCGCCTCGGCGAGCTTGCTCGCGTCTTTGCCGCCGCCGCGCGCGTTGTCCGGCTTGCCGCCGCCTTTGCCGCCGACGATGGGCGCGATGGTCTGGATGATTTTACCGGCTTGAACTTTCGCGGTGAAGTCAGCGGAAACCGTCGCGATCAATGTGACCGCGCCGTTTGCCGCGCCACCGAGCACGACGACGCCTTTGAACTGCGATTTGAGCGATTCCGCGATGGCTTGCAACGTGTCACCCTCATTTGCGCCGAGATTGACGATGATGGCCGGAATACCGTTGATGGTTTCCGCTCTGGCGACCAAATCCTTCGCGCTGCCAGCAGCTTCGCGTTGTTGCGCAGCCTTGAGCTGCTTTTCCAATTCCTTTTGATGCGCGAGCAACGCTTCAACTTTCTTTTCCAGTTCGCCGACGGGTGAATTGATTTTGCCCGCAATATTACGGATGAGCTGCAACTGCTCGTTCGCCAAACCATAAGCATTCAGACCCGCGACGGCTTCAATGCGCCGTACGCCCGCCGCCACCGCCGCTTCGCTGACGATGCGGAACAGGCCGATCTCGCCCGTCGCGCGCGCGTGTGTGCCGCCGCACAGTTCCATCGAATAGCCATTTAATTTATTCGCCTCGCCGCCGATTTGGACGACGCGCACCGTGTCGCCGTATTTGTCGCCGAAGAATTGCATCACGTCCTTGCGCTGCTTCACGTCGGCGTGCGCGACTTCCGTCCACGAGACGCCGGCGTTTTCGAGGATGCGTTCGTTGACGAGCTTCTCGATGTCCGCGACCTGCAAGGGCGTGAGCGGCGCGCTGTTGAAATCGAAGGTCAACTTGTCCGGCCCGACGAACGAACCTTTCTGCGACGCTTCCTTGCTCGCGACTTCGTGCAATGCCCAATGCAAAAGATGCGTGACCGTGTGATGCCGTTGAATCGCATCGCGCCGCGCTTTCTCAACCGCGAGCGTGACGCCGGCGCCGACTGCCGGAGCATCGCCGCCCTCGACGAAGTGCAGAAAGGTGTTGCCGGATTTCTGCGTGTTGCTGACGCGCCAGAGCTGGCCGCTGCCGGTCAACTCGCCGGTGTCGCCGACCTGGCCGCCCATCTCGGCGTAAAAGGGCGACTTGTCCAGCACGACGGCGGTTTTGTCCTTGAGCGACACGACTTCCAAAACTTTGGCCTCCACCGCAAGGTGGTCAAAGCCGACAAATTTTGTCGGCGCGGTCGTTTCGATTTGCGAAAGCGAAATAACTTCTTTTTTCTGCGCGGCGCGGGCGCGGGCGCGCTGCTCTTCCATCAATTTTTCAAAACCGTCCTTGTCCACGGTCAAGCCGCGTTCGCGCGCCATCAACTCGGTGAGGTCGAGCGGGAAACCGTAGGTGTCATAAAGTTCAAACGTAAAAGGTGCTTTCACAATTCCATCGGAATCAATTCCTATAGTCCATTTACCCTTTTCCGAAACAAATCTTGTTGAACTGTATGTTGGAAAGTTCTTATTAGCTTCAATTACTTTAAGTCGCCGTTTGTAACCTTCATATTGTTCTTCAAACAATTCAATGCCGCGATCCAAAGTTTTATTAAACGCCTCCTCCTCGCGCTGAATCGTTTCCTGCACGATTTTTTTCTTGGTGCGGATTTCGGGGAAGACGGCGCCCATCGTGTCGGCGAGCACGTCCACGAGTTTGTAGAAGAACGGTTCGTGGAAGCCGAGCGTGCGGCCGTAACGCACCGCGCGGCGCAGGATGCGGCGCAAAACGTAGTTGCGGTCGGTATTGCCGGGCTGGATGCCGTCGGCGATCGCAAAACTCAACGTGCGGATGTGGTCGGCGATGACGCGGAAGGCGATGTCGAGCGCGATCTGTTCCGCGCTCGCGGTCGCGACGGGCAAATCATCGTCGTCATCACCGGTTGGACCGTGGTGCGCGCCGCGTTCCTCGGCTGCGACTTCAATGATGTTGCCGCGCGCCTCGCCGGAAGTTTTCAGCGGCTCGTCGGTTTCAATTTTTGCAATCGCGTCGCCGGGCAAAGTGCTGCCGTATTTTTTGCCGGAAAGTTTTTCCAGTTCGTCAAAAATTGGACGGAAAATATCGGTCTCGTAATTGGAAATTTTGGCGTTGGCGAAATCGGAAAAATTCTTCGTGCCTTGAATGATGCTGGTGACGCGCTCAAAACCCATGCCGGTATCAACGTGCTTGGCGGGCAGCGGCGAAAACGTGCCGTCGGGATTCGCGTTGAACTGGATGAAAACGAGATTCCAGATTTCGATGCAGCGCGCATCGCCTTTATTCACAAAGCTTCCGCGCGTGTCGCCGTCCGGCGTCAGATCAACGTGCAGTTCAGAACACGGACCGCACGGGCCGGTTTCGCCCATCATCCAGAAGTTATCTTTGCGATTGCCTGGAACAATATGTTGATACGGATCAAGACCAGTGTTTAGAAAATGAATAGCCCACCGAGTCGCCGCTTCTCTGTCAGACATTTGAATTCTCTGCGCAATGTCACTTGTATCATCTGTCATTAAGTGACCGCACTTCTTTGCAATCTCAACGGCTGAATGAAGTTCATCTTTCCAACGTTCCAAATTCATGTGCGGACAATAAACCGTCGCATAAAGCCGTTGCGGCGGAAATTTCCAAATGGTCACGACGAGTTCCCACGCCCAGTCAATCGCCTCCTTCTTGAAATAATCGCCGAAGCTCCAGTTGCCGAGCATCTCGAAAAACGTGTGGTGATAGGTGTCGAGGCCGACGTCGTCGAGGTCGTTGTGCTTGCCGCCAGCGCGGATGCACTTCTGCGTGTCCGCCGCGCGGCCGGGCGTGTAGGGGCATTTGGTCTGGCCGAGAAAAATCGGGACGAACTGGTTCATGCCGGCGTTCGTGAACAAAAGGTTCGGCGAATCCGGCATGAGCGAACTCGACGGGACAATGGTGTGTTGCTTCGATTTGAAAAAATCGAGGAACGACTGGCGGATTTGCGTGCTGGTCATCATGTAAAATCGAGCGCAAAGATTAGTCAGAAATGCACGTCCAAGGCGAGATGAAGTTTTTCCCTATTAATTGGTTCACCAACCGGAAGCTGGCCGCGCCAGCCCGGCCGCAACCGGCCTCCGCACCTTTCCCAAAAACATCCGCAAAAAAGATTTGACAAAAATTCAAACGTTCGTATGATTCATACATACGTTTGATTTATGAACGCCAAAACCAAGAGACAAAATGCCAATGGTGATTTGGTTCGGGAGCACATCCTAGATGTCGCGGAGCGCCTCTTTGCCGAACGCGGCATCGCCAACGTCTCCATCCGCGACATCACCCGCGCGGCGGCGGCGAATCTGGGGGCGATCAACTATCATTTTGAATCCCGCGAAAAAATGATCGTGGCGGTTTTTGCCCGCCGCGTGACTCCGCTCAACGAGGCTCGTCTCCAGGCGCTTGACCGAGTGGAAAAGGACGCCGGCGAGAAGCGCCCGAAAGTTGCCGACATTCTGGGTGCATTTATCCGCCCCACGGTGGAACAGGCTTTGAATCAAAAGGATGGCGCAACCAGTCTCCATGCCCTGATGGGCCGCTGCCATGCCGAACCCGAACCGGCTTTGCAAAAATGGCTGCGAAAAGAATTCGAGCCGGTCATAAAACGCTTTGACGCCGCCCTCCGCCGCGCCGTTCCCGCCCTGCCGCGCAATGAAGTTTTTTGGCGGATGCAGTTCACCGTTGGCGCGATGCATCAAACCCTGATGCTGATGGGCAAACCGCTGCCGGCGTGGCTGGGCATCCGCAGCGAGCCGCCGGACCAGATCAAGTGGCTCATCGCTTTTGTTTCCGCCGGAATGCAGGTTCCGGTTTAACCGGCTAAATCGCACCGCTCAAAATATGAATCGAATTGAACGACAATTTTTCTTAATCGGGCTTTGTTGCCATTTTAATAGGGTGTTGTCCCCATTGTGGCCGGGGTTGGTAACGGCCAAAATTGCCGAAGTTTGCAACGATGGACTAAAACCATTTTACAAAATGAATTATGAATCGAATTGAACAAACGCTTTTCAGGCCCGGCTACCGTGGAATTTTTCCAATCGCGTGCGTCGTGGCGGCGGCGATGCTGTTCGCCGGTTGCGGCAAAAAAGCCGCCAGCCCACCGCCGCCGCCGGAAGTTGGCGTGGTGACGGTCGCGATCGAGCCGCTGCCGGTGACGACGGAATTGCCCGGCCGCATTGATGCGGTTCGCACGGCGCAAGTGCGCGCGCGCGTCGCGGGCATTTTGTTGAAGGAAAATTATGTCGAAGGCTCGGACGTGAAAGCAGGCGACTTGCTGTTTCAAATTGATCCGGCACCGTTGCAGGCGAGTTACGACAGCGCACTGGCCGCACTCGCCAAGGCCGAGGCGAGCCTGAAACAAACACAGGCGCAGGCGGATCGTTATCAAGTTCTCGTAAAGATTCACGCGGTGAGCCAGCAGGATTTTGACAACGCCGTTTCTTCCGCCGCGCAAGGCAAAGCCGACGTGTTGACGGCGAAGGCGAATGTGGAAACTGCCGGTTTGAATCTCGGTTACGCGACGGTGACCGCGCCGATATCCGGGCGCATCGGCAAGGCGCTCGTCACGGAAGGCGCATTGGTCGGGCAAAATGAAACGACGGAACTCGCGGTCATCCAGCAGCTCGACCCGATTTATTTTGATTTCACGGAATCGAGCGTGGACGTTTTGCGGTTGCGCAAACAGCTCGCGGACGGCCAGCTTCAAAGCGTTGCGCCAGGCGCGGCCAAAATCACGTTGCTGCTCGAAGACGGCTCGGTTTATCCGCACGACGGAAAATTACTTTTCTCCGACATCACCGTGGATCCGACGACGGGCATGATCACGTTGCGCGCGGAATTTCCGAATCCCGACAACGTGCTGCTGCCGGGAATGTTCGCGCGCGGCCGATTGGAACAGGCGGTGAACGATCAGGCTATCGCCGTTTCGCAACGCGCCGTGGTGCATGGCGCGGACGGCGGCGCGACGGTTTTTGTCGTGACGCCGGACAACAAAATCGAAGTGCGCTCCTTGAAAGCCGACACCGCGTTGGGCGACCAATGGATCGTGACGAGCGGATTGAAAACCGGCGAACGCGTGGTCGTTGAAGGTCTGCAAAAAATCAAGCCGGGCATGACGGTCAATCCGGTGCCGTTTGTTCCAGCGACCAATGCGCCGGCGATGACGCAAACCAACCAGTAAAATCTCATGGCCAAATTTTTCATTGACCGTCCGGTTTTCGCGTGGGTCGTTTCGATTCTCATCGTGC